>OIYT01000032.1_pt1 | contig 181185 bp, 139 predicted proteins | sample 1588201 | NCBI WGS metagenome assembly OIYT01 (sample SAMN03283260) | human gut metagenome | biome: human-associated habitat; material: feces | host: Homo sapiens | place: USA | collected 2013
AATGCTCATTTTATCATATCGCCTGTCGGCTCTATGTTTTTTTCGCATTATGCCGATATGTGCAAGCACATCCGTCGCAATGCTCATTTTATCACGTTTTTATAGTATACTCTACCTTTAAAATGTAGTAGAATAACATGGATAATATTTTTTGTCTATTCATGCAAATTGATTAAATAAAGATTGCCTAAAACAGAAACGGAGATTTTGAATATGTCTGCTAAAGATAATAATACAAATACAAATATATACAGAAGCTATATCGACGCTCTTCTATATCCGGAGCAGAATCCTTTTATAGAAGACATGAAACGATTTGAGGAGCTTATGATGATGTACTCCTGTGCGATCAAGGAAGTTCAGACCAAGCTGGATGTATTAAATACAGATTTCAGCGTCCGCTATAACCGAAATCCGATTGAATTTATCCAATCACGCATCAAGAAACCGGTCAGCATCGCAACAAAGCTGTCTTCAAGAGGATGTCAGGTATCCGTGGAAAATATCGTATATAATCTGAATGATGTTGCGGGGGTTCGTGTTATCTGTTCCTTTATCGATGACATCTACGCCGTTGCAGAGAAGCTCATCAGTCAGAATGACATTACTCTGATTGAGGCAAAAGACTATATCAGCCATCCAAAGCCAAATGGTTACCGTAGTCTTCATCTGATCATAGAAGTTCCTGTCTTCTTTGCCGACCATACGAGAAATATGCGGGTAGAAGTTCAGATCCGTACCATCGCGATGGACTTCTGGGCAAGTCTTGACCACCAGCTCCGTTATAAAAAGGATGTCGCCGATCCCGAACTTATCTCCGGTCGCTTAAAACATTGTGCTGATGTTATCTCTCAAACAGACCTCGAAATGCAGGAGATTAAAAATATGATCTACGGAGATGGTGCTCAGCCACAGATCAAATTGTGTCTTGAAAAAAATACAGAAATTTTTTAAGAAAATCTTAGATTTTGTTTGACAAATTTATAGAACTGGTATAGAATACTATCTGTTGTTGAACAACGTGTGTATGTAGCTCAGCTGGATAGAGCACTTGGCTACGGACCAAGGTGTCGGGGGTTCGAATCCTCTCATGCACGTAAACTGAAACAGGTTTGCTTCAAAAAAGCAAACCTGTTTTTTTATTCTACCATCGCTTACGACAGCCTTCTATTATTCAAAAAATCCCGGCAAACATTTTCTGACAGATGAAACTGCCCACAACGAAATCTTAATTCGTCATTTGTCGTGGGGCAATTCCATCTGTCAGAAATAGTCTGCCGGGAATTATTTATAATCTTGCTGCGAGAATCTGACGTTTGATCTCCTGTCCATTCAGGATAAACTCTGCACGACCGTTCTCCAGTTGTATATTCTTTTCAAGTGCTCCGATATCTGAATTGAACTCTGTAACGGCATTCGTTCCAATATCGGCATTGGAACAGTACAGCTTGGCAGACATGACCGAATTACCAAAGGCAACCGCCGCCTTGCCCTGTACCACGCTTTTAACTGCCGCATATCCGATATAGATATCCGTTCTTCCTGCACGGCATCCGATGCCATAACATTCCTTTGCACGGATATTCGACGAGATATTTACATTTTCCAGACGAACGATACAGCTGTTACCGGCAATCGTTCCGATACCGGTTATAATATTACCTGCCCCCTGAAGCTTTGCCGATATATTCTCAAGCTTAATATCTGCATCACCATTTACAGATCCAATGATCGTACCGTTTGATATACCTGAATAAATATCCATGTCGCAGTATTCTATAAACAATTCGGAATCACCGTTTACAGATCCGATACAGGCTCCTTCCTGACCTTTCATATCAAACTCATAATGTCCGCGTTTGATGTTGATAACACCGCCAAGTCCGGAACCAATACCAATGCCCTTCATACCATTTGCATTAATGATGATTCCACCATCCTGATAGAAGTTGAGTTCGCCATGATACTCATCCAATGAATTACCAATGCCAAAGTATTTTCCCGAATTCAGATTGATCGTCAGATTACCGTCTCCTACAACCGTAAGCACTGAACTGTCCGGAACTCTGATACCTCCTGTACGTAGTTCGTTTTCTCCGGTAATCTGAAGATTTACATTACACTTCTTACCGATATCAATACACGGAATTCCGCGTTCTCCCGCAAGACTGACATTCTCAAGTATGATGGTGCCACGGAATCCATCTTCTACAGACATCAGTATATTCGGCTGGAAACCGACAGAACCTTTGATTATGATCTTTTTATTGATTCCCCGTGCTTTCTTAACCTTAATGCTTGTATATTTATTAGCGGCAAGCTGAACCATGGAAACCGTATCATTATAATCCGTCTCATATTCTTTCTTATACATTCTGGCATTCAGACTCTGATTATATTGAACAATTTCATTCATCACACGTTCATCGATTGAACGCACAACATACGGCTGCGGCCTTGATGTATAATAACCCTGAATCAGATCAACGCCCAGCTTAATAACCTCCCGCAGCTCCTGCGTCAATTCAATTCCCTCTGCCAGAGTCAGAATATCATTATCATGCGCAAATTCTATAATATCCTTTACAAAATGCTGTTTCTGGATATCTTTGTGTATATCTGTCATAAGCATACGATCGATTTTTACAAACCGAGGCATGTATCGAAGTAAATTATTTACATTGGAATAACCGGAACCATAATCATCAATGGCAGTCTCAATGTTCATCTTTGCAAAGGAGTTCTTCAGCTCCTTTAACTGAACATCCCCCATCTCTGTTTCTTCTGTAAATTCAACAACAAGCTCTCCTGCATGCTGTTCCATAATCTCAGTTAATTTCTTCTTATCCTTACCTGTCAGCTGACACCCCGGAATACTGTTAATAAATACTTTCTTACCCTCAAAATCCTGAGAGTGTTCCTCTATGTAATCAACCACATTAAAAAAAGTCGCTTTTTCTATATCATATAAACGGTTCAGACGATCTGCACTTTCCAGCATATCAAGCGGCGAAATCTTACGCTCTGTGTCCGCACGCATTAGAGCCTCATATGCATAAACATCTCCTGTTCTGGCATTGATAATTGGCTGGAAATGATAAACAAACCGGTTATTATCCAGAATAAATTCCATCAAATGGTCATCCGCTTTCTGTTTATCCGTCAGAACACCTGCCCTTTCCTCTTTTCCTTGCTCTATGGCCTTCTTATTGTTCTTCACATTGATAGTTTCATTGATCAGATGATCCAGGGCTTCCGAACCGGAGATCATATCACAACGGATACCCGTGCAGATTTCAATCTCATATGCCTCTTTGCGCAATTCATTATACTGCTTTATCTTATCCGACAGACGTTTGATAAACGCCTCTCCGCATGTTTCATCAGATGCTTCAACCGGGAATGCAACAACGAATTCATCATTACTGATACGGGCACATATAGCATCATCATCCTGACTTTCCGATATCAGCTGCGCCAATTTCAAAATAGCGGCATCCCCTGCCTTTCTTCCATAGCTTGCATTGATATCCTTTAATTTATTAATATCAATCGCGATCACTGCTATTGATTTACCATCAAATGTCGCATTTTCGCAAAGCTCATTTCCCTTCTGTAAGAAGCCCTTATAATTATACAAGCCGGTCATTGCATCACGAATCTGTGTTGCTTCCATCTGACGCAACAACTCCCGCAGACCATTCTGACGATAAAACGCTTCCATACTCTGCATAATACTCTTTAACCAGTTTATGTAAACCTCTGTAAACTGTGCTTCTGTATCTGTAAAACCAATAACTGCATAACCAAAGCTTCGGTTATCAAAATACAATGGTGTAAAGAAAAATGTCTCCGGACACTCTCTTTGCTCAGATAGTTCCGGTATCATCTCTTTCATTTCAAATATGTCATCAAAGCTGATACGATTGTCTGTGTGTTCACTCGGTCCACATTTTATGATACGATATATCTTGTCCGTATAGCCGTTAGAACGCATTGCGTCCTCACTGATCATAACCTCCGATGAATTCCAGTAATCATTCATGCATATACTAAGCGAATGGAATGGCCGCACCTGATATACATGCTGAAATATCGTATTGAAAAAACTTCTGTGATCCCGTTCAGATAACAAATCCTCCATAAACTTGTTATAATAAGAAGAGTATCCCGTCTTCGCATGATCCGTATTCCAGAAATTCTCTTTTTCATCAAAATGTTTTTCCGACTGTATTTTTCCTTCGCATCCGCAGCTTGTCCCCTGAAAGATCACAGATTCTGATTCAAATTCCGGTATCGGTTCTTGCTCAAAGGATGCATGGATATACTTCGCACAATATCTGCCGCATTCTCTGGCCGGAATATCAGCGGATGTTAACTTGCATTTCAGATTTTTCCCTTCTTCGGTAGAATCGTAACCGATTACTGCTACCTGCTCCGGTACATGAATATGATTACTGAATAATTCCGCCGCTACCCCAATCGCCATACAGTCATTTGCACATGCGATCGCCTCCGGAAGTTTCTCTCTGGAATCCAGTATCAGCTTCACGACCTCTTTGCCGGAATCATACCAGTAATTGCCATAATAAATATTATTCGGATCAACCGGGATTCCATGCTCCGTCAGACTGTCTCTATATGCCTGCTCTCTCTGTATGGAATGAACATGATTCTTCCACCCGTCTAAAAACATAATATCGGAATAATGATGAACCTCGATCAAATGATCGATCAATTTCTTATATGGTTTATAATGATTTATCTTTACAGTCGGAAAATAACGACTGTCCTTATCTACGAAAAGAACAACTCCTGAGAATACCTCGTGAATTTTGTCTTCTAACCGGGTTGCTATATCGGTTGCCTGAATGGTATCCGGAAGAACAATGATCGCATCAAATGCATCCCATTGAATCAGATTATAAATATTCGAATCCCCAATCTGTCTATACAGCGTATCCTGAAATCTTAAGTACATGGAAAATACACATATATCGTATCCATAGACATATGCCTCCTCCATTAATCCTTTCATAAACAGGCTCTGTGAGTTCTCTTCCGCCTGCGCGATAATAACTCCAATTTTTCTGCGCTCCATACATGCTCCCCTCTAAAATACAAAATCCTTTTTTCAGTTTAGCATAATTAGGCAGAAAAGTATATAAAAATGACTAAAAAAAGTTTACACCGCGTTATTTTCTGTACATTTTATACAATTTCGACATAGTATCACATAAAAAAATATTATTTGTCATATTATAAATAACAGTCCTGTAAAGAAAAACAGGACTGTTCTGCACTTGTTCATATTCTGTTTTTATATCTTATATACTGCACTAAGATACCTGTTCAAACTGTGAATTATATAGCTCTGCATAAAATCCGTTCTGTGCCATCAGTTCCTCATGATTACCCTGTTCAATGATATCGCCATCCTTCATGACCAGAATAATATCTGCATTCTTGATCGTAGATAACCGGTGCGCAATAACAAAGCTTGTTCTGCCCTTCATCAGATTATCCATCGCGCGCTGAATGCTGTGTTCTGTTCTGGTATCAACGGAAGAGGTCGCTTCATCCAGGATCAGAACCGGATTATTTGCAAGGATTGCTCTTGCAATCGTAAGAAGCTGTTTCTGTCCCTGTGAAATATTCGTCACTTCTTCATTTAACTCCATCTGATAACCACCCGGAAGTGCCGAGATAAATCGATGTGCATGAGCTGCCTTTGCTGCCGCAATTACTTCCTCATCCGTCGCATCCAGTCTTCCATAACGGATATTCTCCATGATCGTCCCCTTAAACAGCCATGTTTCCTGAAGAACCATACCGAGAGCATCGCGAAGCTCTCTTCGATTATATTCTTTAACATTGTGACCATCTAACAGGATGGCTCCTTCATTTACATCATAGAACCGCATCAGCAGCTTAACCATAGTGGTCTTACCTGCTCCGGTCGGACCAACGATCGCTACCTGTTTGCCCGGATCAACATGAACACTGAAATCATGTATAATGATCTTCTCAGGATCGTATCCGAACTTTACATGACGGAAATCTACTTCACCCTTTATATCCTCGACAGAAGCAGGATGCTCAACAACCTGAACCTCCTCTTCTTCCTCTAACAGTTCAAATACACGTTCCGCCGCTGCTGCCATCTGCTGCATCATATTTGTAACCTGTGCTACCTGCTGGATCGGCTGTGTAAAATTCTTCACATACTGGATAAATGCCTGAATATCACCGATCGTGATCGTACCACGAATGGCAAGCGCCGCACCCGAAATAGCTACGCCTACATATCCGAGGTTACCGACAAACATCATAACCGGCTGCATCAGACCGGAAAAGAACTGGGCTTTCCATGCGGATTTGTATAAGACTTCATTTGTCTCATGGAATTCCTTTAAAGTTGTTTCCTCTTTGTTAAATGCTTTGATTACCGTATGTCCGCCATAAACTTCTTCAACCTGTCCGTTGATATGTCCGACATACTCCTGCTGCTGTTTAAAGAAACGCTGTGACTTCTTAATGATGATACCCATTAATGCCACACTGATCGGCAGGATGATAATTGCGATCATCGTCATAAGCGGGCTGATCGTAAGCATCATGATAAATACACCGATAACAGTCGATACCGAAGTAATAAGCTGTGTGATACTCTGATTTAATCCGTTTCCCATCGTATCAATATCATTTGTAATACGAGATAATACCTCACCATAGGTTCTGGATTCAAAATACTTAAGTGGCATACGGTTGATCTTCTCAGATACATCCTTACGCATCTTGTAACATAGCTTCTGGGTTACACCTGTCATGATGATACCCTGTGTAAAGTTAAATAATACACTTAACAGATACAGTCCCAGACAGAACAGGAGAATCTTACCGATATAGGTGAAATCGATTCCACCGATTCCGTTTATCTTCCGCATAATGCCTTCTGATAATGCTGTCGTTGCCTTACCGAGTACCTTCGGGCAGACAACATTGAATACTGTACTGAACACCGCAATGACCATGACCACGATCACTGCCGGCAGATATTTCCTTGAATAACGAACCAACTTCGATATGGTTCCTTTAAAATTCTTTGCTTTCTCGCCGCCTCCCATTCCAGGAGGTCCCATATGTCGTCCACCACGTCTTGGTCTGTTTCCTTCCATGTCTGTTACCTTCCTTTCCTGAGTTCTTACGCTATGCTCGCCGCAATCTCTTTTTCAGATAATTGCGAACGGGCGATCTGTTCATATACCGGACAATTCTCCATCAGCTCTTTGTGTGTACCCTTGCCTACGATCTTTCCTTCATCCAGTACCAAGATCTGGTCTGCATGTAAGATCGTACTGACACGCTGGGCAACGATGAATACCGTACTGTCTGTCATATCTTCACGAAGTGCTTTTCTGACTGCTACATCCGTCTTGAAATCAAGAGCGGAGAAGCTGTCGTCAAATATATATATCTTTGCATTCCGGGCTACTGCTCTGGCGATCGCAAGTCTCTGCTTCTGACCGCCGGAAACATTTGTACCACCCTGTGAAATGCTGCTGTCATACTGTTTATCCTTTTCCTCGATGAAATCTGTTGCCTGTGCGATCGCTGCCGCTTTCTTCATCTGTTCATCGCTTGCATCCTCTGCACCAAATCGGATATTGGATGCGATCGTGCCGGAGAACAGCACCCCCTTCTGCGGCACATAACCGATATTCTCCCGAAGGCTCTCAATTGATACATCCCGGATATCCGTTCCGTCGATCGTGATCTTACCACCTGTGACATCATAGAATCTTGGCATAAGCTGCACCAGAGAAGATTTACCGCAGCCGGTACTTCCTATGATCGCTGTCGTCTCGCCCGGTCTTGCTTCAAAATCAAGATCTGTCAGAACATCTTCATCCGCTCCCGGATATGCGAAGCTTACATGTTCGTAACGGACAACACCCTTTACAGCTTCTAACTTCTTACAATCCGGCTTGTCACAGATCGTACTCTCTGTATCAATAACTTCCTTGATTCGGTCTGCTGCCACACCTGCTCTTGGAAGCATAACGGACAACATACCGATCATTAAGAAGGACATAATGATCATCATCGTATAAGTAATAAACGCTGTCATGGAACCAACCTGAAGTTCACCCGAATCGATTCTGTGAGCCGCAACCCACTCGATCAGGATCGTAACCGCATACATAATAAACATCAGAACCGGCATCATAAATGTCATTACACGGTTTACAAATAATGAGGTCTTTGTCAGATCCTTATTTGCTTTATCAAAACGTTCTTCCTCGAACTTCTCTCTGCCAAATGCCCGGATAACCGGAATACCGGTCAGGATCTCTCTGGACACAAGGTTAACACGGTCAACCAGATCCTGCATGATCTTGAACTTCGGAAGTGCAATTGCCATTAACACTCCGAGAACAACCAGGATACCTGCTACCGCAACTACGATCACCCATCCCATGCTGGCGCCGCTCTCCACAACCTTTATGATACCGCCAACTGCCAGAACCGGTGCATATAAAACCATACGGAGCAGCATAACCGTCACCATCTGGATCTGTTGAACGTCATTTGTCGAACGCGTGATCAGGGATGCAGTCGAGAACCGATTGATCTCTGCATCTGAGAATGAAATAACCCGCTTGAAAATGCTTTCTCGCAGATCACAGCCCACACCTGCAGCTACTCTTGCGGCTGCCAGACCGGTAAGTATCGCCGATGCAACCATTAACAATGTCATAAGGATCATCTCTACACCGACACGTTTCAGATAGGACATCTGGATATCCTTATAATTATAATCCATACTATCATAACAGGTTCTTGTACAGGTAATGGCAGATGACATCATCATATCATCCCCCATACTGTCACGCATGGAATCGATCATCTGCTTCATCTGCGTTCCCATCTGACTCCACATCTCAGGCGGCAGCTCGTCCAATGTCATACCGCTTGCTGCAAGCATCTGCTTTAACTGATTATCTTCATCTGAATCCACCATCGTATATGGATAATAATACATCATCATCGGCTCCATACACGCCTGATCGATCTCATCTATATGATCCTTGCCGTCATCTGTCATATGGTATATGCCATCATCCGACTGCTCATAATACTTTTCCCACACCGTCACATCATCTTCATCCATAAACCCTTTAATAATGGTATACGCTTTTTCCGGGATCTGCAACGGACTGCAATGATCAATGCCGTAATTCTGGATACCGGTATCGATCAGCTTCGACGTATAATCCGGCAATGCCAGATCACAATATGCCTGAACGATCAATAACAGAACAATGATCAGAACCGATTTCCAATATGGCTTCAAATTCTTAATTATCTGCATAGTTTCACCTCTCTATAATTTTCGCATGTAGAGGTATTCTATCACTACCTATATAAAAGTCAATTAAATTCCCATAAAAAATGAATGAAAAAAGACCCGCCTGTCGATTGACAAACGGGTCTTCCTGTATATTAATACTTTGTATATTGGGAGGCTTTATTTTACTGTAACCTTTAAGACCTTACGTGCACCATTCTGTGCTATGGCATATACATAGCATTTTCCTTTCTTCTTGCCCTTGATCCTACCGGCCTGAGTAACTGTAGCTATCTTCTTATTTGTTGAAAACCAGCGAATCTTCTCGCAATGTCTCTTTAATTTTTTGCCCTTTGGCATTTTTACAGTTGCTTCAAGCAGTACAGATTTGTTCTTTTTCACTGTTACCTTTGAAACAGTCTTTTTCTTAGTTGTTTTAACTACAACAGCTGTCGGATTGCTGTATTTGTACTTTTTGGTAGCAGTAATTGTATGAAGCTGGTATGATTTACCAATTGCCTTCTTTACAGTCTTTCCTGTTTTGGCATCCTTCACATTCTTGTATGCTATTACCTTAAACTTATAGAATGTATTTTTCTTTAATTTCTTACCACCTGCAATTTTGGTAACCTTACAGCTGACATTCTTTTTGTTCTTAAATTTCTTAGCGCTTACAGTTTTGATCTTGTTGTATTTGTATACTTTCTTTTTGGTATTACAGTAATTACCATAAATTATATATCCATCTGCTCCCTTTACATTTTCCCAACGTAAAGTAACTGTCTTTGTTGTGGCAGATGCTCTACCGGTTAACTGTCCCATTGTATACTTATCAACAGCATCGCTCTTAACCCAGTTATCAAATTTCTTTGTTCCCGGTACATAAGAGCTTACCGAAGTTGTCTCCTGCTTCTGAGCAGGTGTATCAGGCTTGGATTCACCCGGCTTCGGATCTTCAACAACTGTAATCTGCGTAATCTTGCCTGCAACCTTCAGAACAATAACCTGAACGATCTTACTGTTGTTCATTCCGTCTTTTCCGGCTATTGCCGTAATTGTAGTACTGTCTTTTGTTAATTTAATCGGTCCGTTATATACTGTTCCGTTTGAGGCTGATGGTGTTGTTCCATCTATTGTATATATAATTGTAGCACCTGCCGTCTTACTTGACAGAATCAACGAGGTACCATCTGCTGATTTTTCTGCAACCGGCATCTCAACCTGCTGCTGTTTGCTATCATCTGCCGATACCGGATTTGATAAGATCACCGGCATACTTGCATAATCTGTAAATAAGGATTCATCGATTCCCATAGTCGCCGGATCATCCGCACTAATATCTTCTGCAACAATATATACTTTATAACTCTGGAACAGATTATCTGCTGTACATCCATTTCCAATCTTTGCGGCAACTGATGCAAGATCCATCTGCAGGCTTCCTGTCTGGTTAGATGTTACATCTGTTAACTTACCGTATGCCTTAATCTTTACTCCGTCGGCATTATATACCTTATCGGCAACAAAATATGAAAGCTGTGAAACATTATTTTTTTTCTTTCCTGTTATCTCGTATGGAATAGTAATCGTATTACCTGTCTTTGTAATTACACTGTCGGTAATTTGTACATTCATGCCGGAATCCAGTAATGTAAATTTGTAAGAAGCGCCGGTCTTACCTGCTGTTCCGTCTACAAGGGTTGTAAATAAAATATCTTTTTTATCTATATTGAAAGCAGGTGACGGATAAAATGGCGACGACGTTATACTCAGGTTTACAGTACCTGTATTTGAATATCCAAAAGCATATGGGAATGCATTTGCAGAACCGGTACTTATCCAATGATAAGTTGTACGACAGCCCCAGCCACTTCCCGGTTTACTTCTCTGAGCAGCATTTTTATAAGTATTTGGATAACCGTAACTCGTGTTTGCTGCTTCCGTAAGGTCAAGAGCAAATACCTTTTCGTTTGTAATCGGCATATAGCTGATCTCATCTTTATTCCAGAAATATGTATCTCCATCCTTGGCATTTTTGCCGGTTTTTGTAGATGCAACAATCGTCTCCTTCTCTGTATCCGAGAAGCCATACAGGAATCCGTCTATCTTATCCGAGATACAGTTAACCGGTGCATTCGCATCATTTTTGGATGATTCGTTATTTAACCATTTATACATATTACTGTCTTCCCATGAAACAGTACCTGATGAGAACAGGATCGGAACTTTAATGAGCTGTTCGTCACAGTCAAGAAGCATACTATCTGTCCCTGTCTTAAAATCTTCTCCTGATGCTGTATCAAGTACACGATATTTTACAGGTTCTCCATTATACTGACCATAGTATACATAACTGCCCTTCCATTCCTCATTCACATCAAGCGTTTCTCCCGGATGTGAACCATATGGTGTATCGATACCTGAAGTACCATTCTCTATTACAGTCTTATCATCATCTGCTACCATACCTTCATTTGCCGGTTTTGACAATAATACCGGTGTACTGGCCAGATCAGTAAATAAACCTTCGTTTATATCTGTTGTACGATCCCTATCTGTCTGTACACTCTCTGCAACAAGATAAACCATATAATCATCAAAGAGTCTATCAGCTGTACATCCACCGCCAACCTGTTCTGCAATAGCTGCAAGATTCAACTTTGCATTACCGGCTTTACCGCCACTGACAGAAGCAATCTTGCCATATGCTCTTATCTTTGCATCCTCAGCATCAAACTGCTTATTTGTGACAAGATAAGACAACTGATTTACACTTGTGCCATTTGATCCATAGATATTATATGGAACAGCCACAATATTGCCTGATTTCGTTGTACTGCTTGATGTAACAGCAAGCTTAATGTTATTATCAAGCATTGTTAACTTATAGGTCGCACCATATTTTCCGGCAGTTCCTTCTACAAGTGAATTGAATAACACCTTATTGGTGTCAATATTAAATGCCGGATTTGCATAACCAAAAGTTTTACCGTCTGCTGCGCCTGTTAAGGTTACATCACAAAAAGCTCCCTCACACCCTACACAATTTACCTGATCATAAAAATGATACTTTGTTGATGTGCTTCCGTATCCTGATCGAAGAAAATACCAACCGACATTATTTTTGCCTCGTTGTTTCATGGTTGAAAGTGAATTCGGATATCCATACGATTTATTTGTTATCTCTGCTTCATCTAATGCAAATACTTTTTCGCCTGTCAATGGTACAAAATCATAGTATTTGATCGAACCGGGAGCAAACTCACCCTTTCCGTCTTCACCGGAACGTACCTGCTTGTTACTGCTTACAATCGCAGCTTGCTCTGCATCTGAAAAGTATCTTAAAAATCCACTCATATTTCCCTGAGTATATGCATTATATATCGCTGGGTCTGTGCTGTTCATCCACTTATAAACATCACTGTTTTTCCAGTCATTCGTATACGCATCTACATCATAATAGAGAATCTCAACTCCGGATTCGCAGTCAAGAAGCATACTGTCTGTTCCTGTCTGGAAGTCTTTTTTCGAATCTGTATCTAATACACGATAACGGATAGGACTTTCCTTGTATTTTCCGTAGTATACATAATTGCCCTTCCAGTCGTCAGAACTTGTATCTGAACCATATGGATTGATGATGCCATCAATTCCAAGACCCGAAACCGTTTTTGTCTTCTGTACAGCGGCTTCTACCTTTGGTATCGAAGCAAGCGGCGGTAAGATGCTGATAGTCATAACAGCTCCCAGCACAAGCGCTGCACCTCGCTTAAATATTTCTTTTTTCATAATTTCCTCCATGTGAATTTAATCATTTCTACTTAACTGTAACTTTGATCTTCTTTCTTGCCCCATTCTGCGCAAGCGCATATACGTAACACTTACCCTTCTTTTTAGCTTTGATCCTTCCGGCCTGTGTTACGGTTGCAATCTTCTTATTTGTTGAAATCCAACGGATTTCCTCACAATGTTTTTTCAGCTTCTTTCTCTTCGGCATACTTGCACGGGCATCTAAAAGAACAGATTTCTTTTTCTTTAATGTGACAGCTGATATCTTCTTATTCTTTGTGGTTGTCACAATAACGCCCTTTGGATTTCCGTATTTACCGGACTTAGTCTCAATAATTGTATGAAGCTGATATGATTTTCCTATTGCTTTTTTTACTGTTTTTCCGCTCTTGGAATCTTTAACATTCTTATATGCAACTACCTTAAATTTGTAAAATGTATTCTTTTTAAGCTTCTGTTTGCCAACTACTTTTTTAAGCTTACAGCTGGCAGTGCTCTTATTCTTAAATTTTTTTGCACTAATTGTTTTAATCTTTTTGTATTTGTATTTCTTAGCCTTTGTATTGCAGTAATTACCATAAATAATATAACCGTCTGCATCCTTCAGATTCTCCCAACGAAGCGTAACTGCCTTTGTTGTTGCAGATGCTCTACCGGTCAACTGCCCCTTTGTCAGAGAATCTACCTTATCACTGGTCAGCCATTTTTCATATTCGACTGTTCCGGGCTTATACTGTTCTTCTGTTTTTTTCTGATCAGTAGATGGTGTCGGATTTGGTGTTGGTGTCGGATCTGATGTTCCATCGGTCTTAATTACAATAGTACCATCTGCTCCCTTGATAACGATCAACTGTATAACCATACTGTTATCCATACCATCCTTTGCAGCAATGGCTGTTATAGTGCTGGTTCCGGTCGGAAAAGATATTGGCCCTGTATATTTGGTTCCGTTTTTCTGATCAGGAATGCTTCCATCCAAAGTATAATAAATATCTGCGCCCTCTGTTCCTGATGAGATTATCAAAGAGGTCTTATCATCCGAAACTTTAGCAACCGGCTGTTTTACGGTCTCGCGCACCCCTGTCTCCTTACTAACAGAAGTCAGACAATATGGCAGACTTGCATAATCAGAATAATTTCCATCTGTTACACACTCAGCAAGAAGATATACCTGATAATCTGTTCCCCAAGTACCTGTCAATGTCTGTGGTAAAGTAAATGTACCGGTGCCTATTGACTGTGTTGTATTTCCGGATAATGCTCCATAATATAACACCTTGGCATCCTTATCGGTATATGCCTTATCCGTTATTAATACAGATACCTGATTAACCGGATTTTGTGAATTTCTACTATCTGAATATGTGTATGGAATCGTTACTGTTCCATCAGCAGCAAGAACCGCTTCTTTTCCTGATGTTAACTGTATTGTTTTATTTGTATCTTTCAAAGTCAAAGTCCAATCATTTACCGCACTCTCTTTTATCTGTGCGGAAGATGCTGTTATTGCTTTCTTCTTATCAAATCCGACTGCAGTTGAAAACAGGACTCCACTTGTATTCATATTAAATGCCGGACAAACACCAATGTTACCATCCATACATTCGGCATCTATCTGAAAATTACCCACTGAATCCAACCATACCACTTTCATTGAATTAGCCCTAGAAGACCGTAACCACCAATAATCTCCCGATACATTCTTATTGGTAGACTGCTTGTCTGCATATAGATTCCGAATCTCCTTTGCCGAAAGAATAAAGATATAATCTTCAGCTGCCTCATCCTTTACAGATTCAGTTCCTGATTCACCTTCCAGATAAGTTCGTATCGTATATGTATTTTCTTTTAATGTCGTAGGCATAAGCAGATTCGCTTCTACTTTTGAAAACATCGCACCCTGCTCTGCATTTCTTGAATCAACATATTTGCTGTTCAATAATCTCTCCAGATAACTACCATTCCATCCACCCGATGATTCATCAAAATAACTACGGTATAAAATAGAATCTGAATCAAGCAATACATAATCCTGTGCAGCACCTACACTCTGTGTCTCAGTACTTTTTCCAAGCACACGATATGCAACAGGACTTTTACCGGTCGCATCAGTAAGATTTCCATAATATACCTTTGCTCCTGTTGATTTACTCCATGATGTTGAATCCGTATACAAAGATGACATACCGAGATTCACTTCATACCTCACCGGGCTTGCATCCGAAGCAGCTCTTGCTGTTGATCCTGTTCCCAATGGCGGCACAATGCTGACTGCAACTGCAGTACTTAATGCAAATGCCATTCCTCTCCTGAAAACATTTTTTTTCATAATTAAATTCATTTTTCTGCTCCTTTATTGTAATTTTAAAGATATCAATCTACATATTTGAAGTATATATTGTCATATTTTAAATATCAAGTGTTATCAAGCATATATTTTCATTTTTGTATATATGCACAGAAAATATATGCTTTCTACAAAAAACTGAGACACTTTTATGTAAGTCAACTAACCATATGGTTAGATTAAGCCCTTTCTATAATTATCGTTTTTATCTTTGTATTTTAAATGTCATATTTTTAATATCAGTTGTTATATCATGTGCTTCGCACATTCTATGCATTCCGCAAAATCAGCACCCTTGCAAGCAAGTAATTTTGCGTTCATTATATCATGTCTAATTTATATTTTATAGAAATATACATAAAATATATGGTTGAGGTGATTAAAAGAGCTTGCAGAAAAACTGGACATTTCAAGACAACATCTGGAAGCCGTCGAAGCCCCTAACATCGTTCGATCCGTTTCGCTGGATCTGCTGTTTAATATTACAGATGCACTTGAGGTAGACGTTCGTGAGCTTCTGGATTTTCATGGAAATGCCTAAAAAAAGATATGACGTAGATTCCGAATGGAACTTACGCCATATCTTTTTATTTATAAGAACTCTTTATAATTAGTCTACTTTGATCTCTTTGATCCATCCTTCTGGAGCTTCGATTCTGCCCATCTGGATACCTGTTAATGTATCATAGAGCTTCTGGATAACCGGTCCCATCTTCTCCATTCCACTTGGGAAGCAGATCTCTTTGCCATGATCAACAATCTTACCTACCGGCGAGATAACGGCTGCTGTACCACACAGACCACACTCTGCAAAATCTTTTACCTCATCGAAGTATACTTCTCTGTGCTCAACCTTCAGTCCGAGGTACTTCTCAGCAACTACCATAAGAGAACGTCTTGTAATAGATGGAAGGATACTGTTTGATTTAGGTGTTACAACTGTGCCATCCTTTGTTACGAAGATGAAGTTTGCTCCACCTGTCTCCTCTACCTTTGTTCTGGTTGCTGCATCCAAGTACATATTCTCATCATAACCTTCCTGATGAGCTGTAACGATTGCATGAAGGCTCATTGCATAGTTCAGACCGGCCTTGATATGACCTGTTCCATGAGGTGCTGCACGATCGAAATCAGAAACCTTAATTGTAATCGGCTTTGCACCACCCTTAAAGTAAGGACCTACAGGTGTACAGAACATTCTGAACTGATACTCGTCTGCCGGCTTAACACCGATTACAGGATTTGTACCAAACATATATGGTCTGATATAAAGTGTTGCTCCTGAACCATATGGTGGAACAAAACCAGCATTTGCTCTTACTGTCTCTTCTACTGCCTTTACAAATCTATCTTCCGGGAATGCAGGCATCTCAAGTCTCTTTGCTGAATCTGCCATTCTGCTTGCATTCAGGTCAGGACGGAAACATACGATCCTGCCATCCTCTGTTGTATATGCCTTTAATCCCTCAAATACTGTCTGGGCATACTGGAGAACACCTGCACATTCGCTTAATACGATATTGGCATCATCTGTTAATGTTCCTTCATCCCATGCACCATTCTTAAAGTTTGATACATATCTCTTATCTGTCTTGATATACCCAAAACCGATATTAGACCAGTCAATGTTTTTCTTTTCCATAACTACTCATCCTTTCAGTTTCTGTTTCGTAAAAAATAATATTCATAGTTTCTGTTATAGCACATTCTTTTCTCAATTTCTATAGTATTGATAATTTTTTTACTGTTCAAATATATATTTTACCATATCTGATACGGCATTGCTGTCCTTATGCTTTAAGGTTCGTTTTGCAAGAGGCACGCGATCCGTAATAATATTATCCACACCGATTGCCATCATACGACGCATCTCACTGCTGGTATTTACCGTCCATGCACACACCATAATACCTTTCTTATGCGCTCCGGCTACTACCTGCCTGGTCAGATATCTGGCATCAATACTTAATACATCCATGGCCTCATAATTCGTCCGATTGCTGTATCCGAAGCTGTATATATAGCCGGTTACAATATCAGGATCATCCTTCTTGATCCGCACAAGAGATCGTTGCTTAAAAGATGTGACAATACATTGCTCTTCCATATGATTCTCCCGGAGCAGTTCAGCAACTTTTTTCTCCAGTTCACCATCATTCCGAACTGTTTTCAGTTCTATATTCATCATTACTTTACCTTTGCAGGTGTCGATCGCATCCTTCAAAGTCGGGATCTTGGTTCCGGCATATTCTTCCGGATATTCTGCTCCGGCATCTAACTGCTGCAGTTCCTCATATGTACTGTCACAGACTAACTTATCAACGCCTGTCGTCCGTTCCGTCGACGGATCATGCATTAGCACCAATTCTCCATCCGAAGTCAACCGGACATCCATCTCCACATAGTCTGCCCCTTCTTCGATCGCCTTCTCAAATGCCGGGATCGTATTTTCAGGAGCTTCACTGCTGGAACCTCTATGCGCTGTGACCAGTGTTGCCCCAAGGGAAGCATATGTCGGTGTAGCACCGGCAGACAAAAAACGAACATTCAGATATACTGCAAGCATACAGGCTACAGCAACCAGACTTACAAGTACATAATGAGTCTGCTTTTTCAGATCTGCATCATCCACATGGTACATAAGCATCTTCGGTCGAGCAAGCTGCAATACCGCCGATATATTGAACATACCGCAGATAAAAAGCAGCAAAGCACCTACCACGATATTGATATTATTATATACCTCATAGAACAGAATAAGCACATTATCCCCATCGGATTTTGCTTTTATCACCAATACACTTACAACGATAAAAATCGCATATAACAATACGCAGAATAATCCGACAAATATCTCCCATAACGCCTGGAATATAAAATGATGCACCGATTCCCGACAGGTCAGTCTGGTCTGTTCCGCTGCCTTTGCAGTCTCCTCATTCCCCAGTATCAACAAACGGATATATGGAATTTTTACCGACATAATCCAGATACTGATCAGATAGATTACTATAAATCCTATCCAAAATGCCTTCTTGCCTGTTTCTCTGATACAAAGCTTCAGCAGATATTTGGTAACTGTGTTATTATTCAACGCCATCAAAAACGGCGGCATATATACCGCAAATGCAAATGGAAGCATATAAAAGATACGACCAATCTTCTTTTTACCGAAGAAACGAAAGAAATACTTCTCAACCTGTACCAGATATCCGAACAGTCCTTGTCTACTGTGCCTGAGTGCCGCATCAAACAGCACAACATACATCGTAAGGTTCAATAACATAAATACCATGAGCAATACGATCAAAAGCAGCATATATATGATCGTTCCCGGTTTTACCAGAACATCTAAAAAGTTCTCCTTCGTGACAGAACTGTAACCGGATAATTTAATTGCAAGATAAAATCCTCGAAATACAACAGGAATCAGGATAAATGACGAAACGACCAGAAACGCAAGCTGACACAGCACCACCCTTATTTTATTATGTGCCAGAAAATATCTGACTCGGAGTATATATCCCGCTTTCATATCTGTCTGCCTCCCGGTTGTTTGTTCAAAACAGGCATTGCAGAATATTCAATGCTCTATTTACAATACGTTTCTGCAATTGCCTGTTTAATCTCATAGTCTATATTATAGGCACAACCAAAGCTATCTGCAAGCACTCTCTGCCACAATAATCTGACAACCGAACACATCCGGTTTTTAGCAGTATATAAAAACCAGGGGAAATATTCTACACAGTTAATCGTACTCACCATAATGCACTATACAAAAAGGCACCCACAATAAATTTTAATATCTCAGGATATTATTTGCGCTATAACATGACATTCGCAAGGATTTCGTTATGAGTTGCATGCTGTACATTAGAGTAAGCTACACTAACCTCAAACTACGCTAACGCTTGTTTTCGCTAAGTGTACTTACATGGCACGCACTAACCTCAGACTTCGCGCTAACGCTCGTCTTCACTAAGTGCTCCGCTCAGCCAAAGGCGAGTTGGCACAGGAGTATTTACGAATCAGACATGTGCAGCAAATAGAAATCCCCGCGAGTCATTTATAGTGTAAATAATATTCAAGATATAAAATTTATCGTGGATGCCGCCACATTCGTTTAGAAGCCGGTGTTTCGGTTATCGATGATACGCTTTGCCTTACCCTCGGAACGAGCGATAGACTTCGGTGGAAGCAGTTCCACCTTGGCACTGATCAGCAGAGTCTGCTTGATCTGTGTCTTGATATATGCAGCCAGCTTCTCAAGCTTATCTGCATCGTTTATATCAACATCATCCTTTAATTCCACCTGAACAGTAAGCTTATCCTGTGAATTCACACGATCAACTACCAACATGTAATGTGCAGATGCTTCTTTCACACCCATCAATACAGCTTCAATCTGACTTGGGAATACATTGACGCCACGAACAACAAGCATATCATCGGTACGTCCTGTGATACGGCTCATCTTAACTGTTGTTCTTCCACAAGCACATGTTCCGTGATGTAAAGTACAGATATCATGTGTTCTGTAACGGATCATAGGCGCACCTGTCTTGGTCAGTGTAGTAAATACCAGTTCACCCGGTGTATCATCCGGAAGCGGTTCTTCTGTTACCGGATCGATGATCTCTGCAAGCACATGATCTTCATTGATATGCATACCATGCTTTTCCATGCATTCAAATGCAACACCGGGACCACCAATCTCCGTAAGTCCATAGATATCGAGTGCATCAAAATCAAGCAGATCTTCCAGATGCTGTCTCATTTCCTCTGTCCATGGCTCTGCACCAAAACAACCGGATTTCAGTTTTAATTCTTCCGGCTTGATTCCCATTTCATGAATGGTTTCTGCCAGATATGTTGCATAAGATGGTGTACAGCAAAGCATCGTAGCACCAAGCTCTTTCATCATTATAATCTGTCTCTGTGTATTACCGGATGACATTGGAATTACTGTAGCCCCAATCTCTGTTGCACCCTGATGTGCCCCCAGTCCGCCGGTAAATAAACCATAACCATAAGCAATCTGAATGATATCATCCTTTGTACCGCCTGCAGCAGTCAGTGCTCTGGCAACCATCTCTGTCCATACCTTAATATCATTTTCCGTATATCCTGATACGATCGGCTTTCCGGTTGTTCCTGAAGAACCCTGAATACGTACAATATCTTTAAGATCTGCAGCAAATAGTCCATATGGGAAATTATCTCTCAAATCGGTTTTCTGCGTAAATGGAAGCTTTACGATATCTTCAATTCCATTAATATCTTCCGGTTTTACTCCGGCTTCATCCATTCTCTTTCTGTAAGCCGGAACATTATTATATTCCAACTCTACGGTAGCTCTCAGTCTCTCTCCCTGAAGCTTTTTTCTTTCATCAAAATCCATACATTCCATTGCATCGTTATAGATGTAATGAATCTTCTTCTGTCTCATATGTGACTATCCTCCATGTCTGATCTTGGCTTTACTTTTTCGCTTTTATGTTTTTCCACACTAAAGCGTTTACCCATAAAAATTTTAGCTGAGCAACCTGTATATGTCAAGGAAGTTTTTACCTTCCCTTAAAGATTTTCCATATAGTACAAAACGACCACCACACAGGCGCGTCCTGCATGATGGTCGTTCTGTCAATATATTGGTATATAAGATTTACGCAAATCTTGTTGTGTTAATCTTTACACCAGGACCCATTGTTGAAGCAATTACAACGCTCTTAAGGTACTGTCCCTTAGCAGCTGATGGCTTTGCTTTTACAATAGCATCCATTAAGGTCTGGAAGTTTTCGTCTAACTGTTCCTCTGTAAAGGAAGCTTTTCCCACTGGCACATGGATAATATTGGCTTTGTCAAGTCTGTACTCTATCTTACCGGCTTTGATATCGTTAACCGCTTTTGTTACGTCCATTGTAACTGTACCAGCCTTAGGGTTTGGCATTAAGCCCTTAGGTCCAAGTACTCGACCAAGACGTCCAACAACACCCATCATATCAGGTGTAGCTACAACAACATCGAAATCTAACCATCCGTCTTTCTGGATCTTTGGAACTAATTCCTCACCACCTGCGTAATCAGCACCGGCAGCAAGAGCTTCGTCTACCTTAGCTCCCTTAGCGAATACGAGAACCTTAACTGTCTTACCTGTTCCATGAGGTAATACAACTGCACCACGTACCTGCTGATCTGCGTGACGTCCATCAACGCCCAGTCTTAAGTGAGCTTCGATTGTCTCATCAAATTTAGCTGTAGCCATCTTCTTTACCAAAGCAACTGCCTCTTCGAATTCGTAAACGGCTGTTTTGTCATAGAGCTTGCTTGCATCTATATATTTCTTACTCTTCTTCATTATAAACCTCCTGTGGTCTTATCGGGAGCGACCCTCCCACCAAAATGTTTTTATTCTTAATTACTCTTCAACTGTAACGCCCATTGAACGAGCTGTTCCAGCGATCATGCTCATAGCAGTTTCAAGGCTTGCAGCATTTAAATCTTTCATCTTAAGTTCGGCAATTTCCTGAACCTTAGCCTTTGAGATAGTTGCAACCTTTGTCTTCTTTGAGTTAGCTGAACCGGATTTGATATTACAAGCCTTCTTGATCAGAAGTGATGCAGGAGGAGTCTTAGTGATAAAGCTAAAGCTCTTATCCTGATAAACTGTAATAACAACAGGAATGATCATATCTCCTTCGTTAGCAGTTCTAGCATTGAATTCTTTTGTAAATGCAACGATATTAACACCATGCTGACCAAGAGCCGGTCCAACAGGTGGTGCAGGTGTTGCCTTTCCTGCAGGAATCTGTAATTTGATATATCCTTCTACTTTCTTCGCCATCTTAGCGCACCTCCAAAAATATTGTGGTAATAACGGGGGATACCCTTCCACTCACTCTTACAATTTCTTGATATCAGCGAATGCAATCTCTACAGATGTTGCACGGCCAAATATTTCTACATCGATGGTAATGGTCTGTTTACTTGGGTTAATTGCCTTAATACTACCCACGGTACCTTCCCAGGCACCTGCTGTAACCTCAACCATATCGCCTACTTCCGCATCGATCACGATTGTCTCCTTGTTGATTCCAAGGTACTTCATCTCATCATCTGATAACGGAACCGGTTTTGATCCCGGTCCTACGAATCCTGTAACACCTCTTGTATTACGAACTACATACCATGTAGCATCGTTCATAATCATATTGAGCAGGACATAGCCGGGAAACAGTTTTCTGGTAACAGCTTTCTGTACACCGTTCTTAACCTCAATGGATTCTTCTACGGGTACAGATACTTCTAATATCTGGTCCTGTAATTTTCTGTTTTCAATTGTTTTCTCAATATCAGCTTTAACCTTATTTTCATAACCTGAGTAGGTATGGACTACATACCATTTTGCGCTTTCTGCATCTGCCATATAATTCACCAACCTTTACTCATTATATTATGAAATTCAAGCCTATTTGTATAAGCCAGTCAACGACTGCAATAATAGCTCCGAGGATTACCGTTGAAACGATTACTACGGCCGACTGCTTAAACAGGGTTGTTCTGTCAAGCCATGTGATTTTCTTGAATTCACCCTTTAGTTCCTGGGTCCAGCTTTTCTTGAGAGCTGTTGATTTTTCTTCACTTTTTGCCATTAAACCAATCCTCCTTCACTGGTCCGGAACTATTTTGTTTCCTTGTGTACTGTATGCTTCTTGCAGAATCTGCAGTACTTCTTTGTTTCCATTCTGTCTGGATGCGTTTTCTTATCCTTTGTCATATTGTAATTACGCTGTTTACAATCCTGACATGCCAATGTTATTTTAACGCGCACTTCCATCTACCTCCATTACTTATTTTAAGGCATAAAAAAAAGACCTCTTTCATCGCACGTTTAACAATAACACAAGTATACAGTGCAAGTCAAGAAATCTTTTTCTGTTTTTAGACATATTCTCTATTTTTTAATTTTATAAAGAAATATGCCGCATTTATTGGATTGTCTGCATTTACCCCTTCAGATCCTTTAAGGTATGGAATAATTCCATATCCGATTCTGTCAGTTTTACATTTGTACAGATCTGCTTTCCCTCCGGATCCGTGATCTTTACTTCTATAATATAGTCTTCTTTGATCCCGCTTGCCATCGCAGCCTGTAAAAACATCGGAAACTTCGGATGATTGGATGCAAATTTCTCCCATGCGGATTTTATCTTAAAAATTGATGCCGGATTTACCATATCTATCTCCTTATCTACCTGTAGTTTCCCCGGATTCACTCACCCTGCAGGCATATCTTCTGTCCATTTATTCTATATTACTTGCAGCATCAGAATAATGCTGCGACCGCACCAAGCAGTCCATAACTTACAACTCCCACGATCAGGCCTGCAAGTACAACACCACCCATAACGGCAAGTGCGCTCTTCTTCCAGTCAAGATCTAAGAAGCTGGCTGCCAGAGTACCCGTCCAGGCTCCTGTACCCGGAAGTGGGATTCCTACAAACAGCATCAGTGCGATATAGACTCCACCGCCTGTCTTCTCAAGCAGCTTCTGCCCGCCTTTTTCACCCTTCTGAATACACCATGTAAAAAATTTTCCGATATATTTTTTGTCTTTTCCCCACATCAAAACCCGTCTGGCAAACCAGAAGATCACCGGAACCGGAAGTATGTTTCCGAGCATACAGATGATCAATGCCCGCAATGTCGGTATTCCGAATACCGCTGCATATGGAATTGCTCCTCGCAGCTCTACGATCGGAACCATAGATATCAGGAACATGATAAGATATTTTTTAACCATTATTGTCTCCTAATTTTCTTTTTTATAGAACGGCTCTGCATTTTCCAGAACTTTTTTTCCAAGTCCGTTATCTGTCCCGGTAAGTGCGATCGGAATACCGAACGCAAGCGGTTTTATCTTCGGAAGAAGTGAATCAAATAAATCTTCTTCATCACCTTCAAAATCAATTGTGATCAGATATTCTTCATCTGAATTTTCTTTTTCCATCATCTGAATATAAGCCGCCTTTATATTTGGGCGTTCTACAAAGAATTTCTTTGCTTCCTCTAACATATCAACCGGCATATATTTCGGGCTTCTCAAACGGATCTTTGTATTTGCAGGAATAGTGTGTTTCTTGATATTCGTATTCTTTTGTTCTTCAAGAACACTCTTTCTGCTCTCATCAACTGTCTTAATCAGAGCATCCGGCACCTGCATTCCAACTGTATACGGATCGATCACGATACCCTGAATCTGTCCCTTTGAATTCAGAACCAGCGGAGCAACCTCTTTATAAGTGAGTGCCATCTTCTCAACTTCCACTTCTTTGATCGCATGCTCGAATTCTTCATCATTTGTAAAGCATGGGAAGAAATTCTTTCCTGTATTATCTGTGATAACCCGGAAGTTCACTTTGAATTTTCCGTCTCCCATGATCCTGCCCTGATCGTCTTTCACCGGTTTGGGATCCAGTGTCGCCGGCAGGATAAATCTTGCCTGTAATAACTTCTCAATAAAATTCTTTAGATTCTGCTGATTATTTTCGGCCTTAAAAACCTCAATTGCCTCCAACAATGCTTCATTCTTTATCTTGCCGCTTTCCATACTTAATTTTCACCTTTCTCTTTTATACTGTCCTTATAGGCTCTGTATTCAACTTCTGCCTTCTTGCCTTCTTCACTTCTCTTGGATGCCACCATCTCAGGCATAATATCCACCATCGGCTCGTTAATATATTCCGTCAGCTTCTGAAGGAATTCCTTTCCACCTTTATAAGTAGCTACCGGAATGGCCACGACACCCTGATTAGTCATCATAACATACCCTCTTACCACATGGTAAAACGGCTTATGCAGCTTTGCCTGTTCCTTTATATCAGAAATATCATAACATTTCCATCTTCCGGGGATCTTACTGTAATACAGATGTTCTTTATCAAGCTTCGCAGCTGACCCTACGATACATCTGCACATCATACCGATCAAAAATCCAAGCGCCAGTGCCGCAAGAATCAGGATCCGTCCGGTTCCTTTAAATACACTGTCAAATCCCAGAAGTGCTACAACGATAAATAATACGATTGCTGTACCAACAATAAATGCCAGATACCCAACTGTAGTATATGCCTGATACTGTCCATTCTTATTTTTTTTGCATTTTGAATAATAACTGAACGGTGAATCAATAAGACCAAGGTCAGCCCCACATAACGGACAATATTTCTGATTCAGTGTCGCATTTGCAGGAATTGACTTTCCACAGTGCGGACAACGGAAAAAAAACTGATTGATAATACCCGATAATAACAGCATGATAACAAACAGTCCCCATCCGTATATGATCTTTCCGACAAATGTAAATATAAACAGTCCCAGCGTACCGATCACAGGCATAATTACAATACAGCCCTTGGCAATTCTTAACTTCATCTCTTCCTCCATCCGCAACAGAGTATTCCATCTGTTATTCTGTATAACAGCTCTGCTGTGGCTTTCTTCTTTCTATTTTCAGACCGGATCAGATCCTAGATCTGTGCAAATGCCTGTTCCAGATCCGCAATCAGATCTTCCGCATCTTCCAGTCCACATGAATAACGAACAAGATCCGGATATACACCACATGCTGTCAGTTCCTCATCATTCATCTGCCTGTGTGTTGCACTTGCCGGATGCAGACAACAAGTTCTTGCATCAGCTACATGTGTCTCGATTGAGCCAAGTTTTAAGTGCTTCATGAATTCTTCCGCTGCTTTTCTTCCGCCCTTTACACCGAAGCTTACAACACCGCAGGAGCCGTTTGGCAGATATTTTTCTGCAAGTGCGTGATATTTGTCATTTTCCAGTCCGCAGTAATTCACATAAGCAACCTTATCATTCTGTTCCAGATATTTTGCAACTGCGAGTGCATTCTCACAATGACGCTTTACTCTGACATGCAGACTCTCCAGTCCGAGATTCAGGATAAATGCACTCTGCGGAGACTGTACAGAACCGAAATCACGCATCAGCTGTGCAGTTGCCTTTGTGATAAATGCGCCTTCTTTTCCGAACTTCTCTGCATATGTAATTCCATGATAACTGTCATCCGGTGTGGTAAGTCCCGGGAATTTGTCTGCGTATTTCATCCAGTCGAACTTTCCAGCATCTACGATGCATCCACCGACAGCTGCTCCATGTCCGTCCATGTATTTGGTTGTGGAATGAGTTACGATATCTGCTCCCCATTCGATCGGACGACAGTTGATCGGAGTCGGGAATGTATTATCTACGATAAGCGGTACTCCCTGCTCGTGAGCTACCTTTGCGAACTTCTCAATATCTAATACAGTCAGAGCCGGATTTGCTATGATCTCACCAAATAACGCCTTGGTATTCGGGCGGAAGGCTGCACGGATCTCATCTTCGGATGCATCCGGATCAACAAATGTGAAATCGATTCCCATCTTCTTCATGGTTACAGCAAATAAGTTGTAGGTTCCGCCATAGATAGAATTCGATGCAACAACATGATCGCCGCAATTTGCAATATTGAATACTGCATAGAAGTTTGCAGCCTGACCGGAACCGGTAAGCATTGCAGCTGCACCACCCTCTAACTGACAGATCTTCTTTGCAACCAGATCATTTGTAGGATTCTGAAGTCGGGAATAAAAATATCCGTCTGCCTCCAGATCGAATAATTTACCCATATCCTCACTTGTTGCATATTTGAATGTCGTGCTCTGGTAGATCGGAACCTGTCGTGGTTCTCCGTTTTCCGGTTCATAACCTCCCTGTACACATGTTGTATTAATCTTGTATTTACTCATTACGTCCTCCTAATAACCATATATCTTCTGTGTTTTATAATCTGTTTCAGGCTTCTGTATCCATATCTTTTCTCAATATTTCCGGTCATATGAATATTACCTTTTCCTGTAACATTCAGCACATCATCTCATTATATATAATTTATCCCATTCCTGCAAGCACATGAACTACGGCAATAATTAAAAATCGGTTAAGATTTTCTTATATTTATGACAGTTCAAAAATTTCCCTGCAAAGCTTTCTTCCCGACCGTGTCCGGAAAATCTTCTCATAGGCAGACCAGACTGCCTTAATATGTTCTTTATCCTCATACAGATTAACAAGAAAATCTGCTTCTACCAGTATCTGATAATCCGTTCCGTCAATATTCGAATAAGTATGGTGATGACCGACCAGATAGCATACTCTTTCAATAAATGCAGTATCATCCGTCAAAGACAAAAGCAGCTTTTCTGCTTCCGGCGGTCCTTCCTTCTCCTGCGTTTTCCCTGTATTATATCCATATTTCTTTTCTGAATTCTTTATTCCTATATCATGCACAAGTGCGGCTACTTCCAGTATTTCCATCTCTTTTCCTGCAATGCCTTCCATCTCACCGATCAGCTTGGCAAAAGAATGAACCTTCAGAAAATGATGGATCCGTCTGGCATCTCCTGTATAATATTCGATCATTTTTTCTTTAACCCGAGATTCCAAATCCCGGCTTATAGGGATTATGTGTTCTGCTTCCATTCTTTTCCTCCTGACTGTCTGCCGACTGTTTTGAATTATATGATCCGACCGTTTACTGTCTTTTTATTTATTTTATATCTCTGTTCACTCCCCGATTATATATGGCAACTGCAGAATACGCAACTTTTTTTCCGGTTTCTTCCGATTCTGAAGATTTTCACCTTATTCTTTTGCCTTATTAAAATGTTTTATATCGTTTTTTACTTATAGGTTGTCTTTTCTTTTCATATAGTAGTATAATTTTCAAATGCAGGTATTTTTAGGAGGTTTTACAAATGAAAGATAATTCCCGTCCAATCGGTATATTTGATTCCGGCATTGGCGGTATCAGCGTCTTAAAAGAAATCGTTGCACTGATGCCGGAGGAAAATTATATATATTATGGTGATTCTGCACATGCTCCATATGGTACACGTTCAGTCACCGACATTCAGAACCTAAGTCGGAGCTGTGTAGAATTTCTGCTTGAACATGATGCAAAAGCGATCGTGATTGCCTGCAATACAGCAACCAGTGCCGCTGCCACCATGCTCCGTACCGACCATCCCGATATCCCGGTAATCGGTATTGAACCGGCATTAAAACCAGCCGTTCTCTGGAAGGAACATGACCGGATCGCGGTTATGGCTACCCCTATGACATTAAAACAGGATAAGTTTCTGTCACTGATGCATACATACGAAGACCGATCCGTAATCTACCGTGTACCATGTCCAAAGCTGGTTGGCTTTGTGGAAAACGGAGATCTGGACAGTCCGAAGCTTCATGATTATCTGCAAGAGGTTCTCTCGCCTTATCTGGAAAAGGGAATTGATGCGATCGTGCTTGGCTGTACACACTATCCGTTTGTGGAAAAAATGATCCGAACCGTTGTCGGTCCGGACATCAAGATTTTTGTCGGGAGCCACGGAACTGCCGTAGAACTGCGTCGCCGCCTGATCGCAGCAGGCTTAAAATCAGATTCTACCGGAGATGGAACAGTCGAGATCTATAACAGCTGTACGACTGACGGGGACGCGCATGTTGCCCTTTGCAGGAAGCTGCTGGCATTATAATGTACCGTACGGAAGAAGTTAGCTGCTATCATTCATTTCGCAAATCATTCTCGTTCTATTTCGCAAAAGATTAACAGGTATCCGGTTTTATATACCCTTTATTTCACAGAACGCTCGCGCTCTATTTTTCACGTAACGGTACTAACCTCACTGCTTTTAGCAGTTCGCTAAGGACCGACGTGAAAAAAGGTCTGTTACATAAAGGTATATAAAACCGGATACCTGTTAATCTTTTTCTATGATCCTGTTAGAGATTGCCGAATTCTTATGAACATACCATTTAATACAACTCTTCATCGTAGTATCGTAATAACAGTCCGGTTACGCGGTCATAGGCTGCGAAACCGTCTGAGACACCGTTCAGGTTCAGACTTGTTTCAGTGAAGGTATTGGATGCCTGATTGACGGTATCCGTCGATAGAATGGCCTTATCCTCCACCTTTTCCCATGTCTCCGGGAGTAGAAAGATATCATCTGACAGCACCTGTTCGGATATCCTCTCATTTGCCAGATATAGCTCCGCGTCCTCCCCGATAGCCTCATAATAGGCATTATCTACATAAGATAATACACTCAGATACCCGGAATAAATAAAGAATGGATCTTCGCTGCCGATACAGGCAAGATAAGATATAAAGTTTGCCTCATCCTCATAGATATACCCATGCAGATGCGCCAGCTCATGGCAATAGGTTGCCGGATAATTTGTGATATACATATTTGCATTACAGTTTGCTTCCATCGAAAATGGGAAATAATATCCCGCCATATAGCTCTGGCTCATCAGCCCGGAGAACATCATATGCTTGACATTCGGATAGTACCCGGATAACCGTGGATACCGGCCGGACAGTTTCCGAAGTGCATTTCGTGCCTGTTCCTGCATATCTCCGTCATATGTTATGTGTCCGTTTTCATCCCGCTCTACTTTTGTACTGTATTCGTTACACTGCTTTACGATATAATTGCGAAGCGCCTGCAATTCTTCTACCTTATACTGCCGTTCCTCTGTTTCCCCGTTTACAGAAATCGCTGAACAGTGATAGTAGATCGTACAGTTTCCGGTCATAATAAGACAGACCACAACCGTTATATATGCAACAACAAGGTCATAGATCCTGCAAAATCTCCGATATTTCTTATGTTTTCTTAAAAAGATCAACAGAATATTCAAAATCAGGAATGCAAGGATCAGCAGAATCGCCGTAACGATCATAACCTCTCCGAGCGAAAAGGAAAACAGATTGCCAAATCTTGCAAATATTGCAACGATAACCGGATTCACATATTCGGCATACCAGTCACACCAGTTTCCCCATCCCGCCTTTTCACTGATCCACGGAGCAGCCCACGCTGCTGCATTTATCACTATGACCGGAAGCACTCCTGTAAGAAGAAGGATTCTGTGAATATGCCTTTTTTTCTTGTTCTTTTCTACCTTATTCATAATCTTATTCTTTCTGCCAGATAATGTATTTTCTGATATGCGTCCTGTCGGCTTCTCATACATAGAGGCAAATAGCATCTGTAATTTACCTGTTCAGTATAACATCCTGCTTTACTTTTTACGACGCACTTCACAGATTTATAACAAAAACTCCCTCAAAGTTTGACATCTTCTCTGCCTGCTGGCAGACCTGTCATTCTTTGAGGGCATTCTATTTCCTGTTATACTTTTTACTATCAGCACATATTTACGATAAAATTATTTCAGATCTTCTACCAGCTCATACAAGGCTTCTGCAGAATTGAAATTATCAGATGTGATCTCATCACTTGGGATGATAACATCGTATTTGTCTGCAATCTCCGCAATGATCGTTATAATATCCAGAGATTCCAGTATCCCATCATCTACCAATGCATCTTCATTTTCAAAGTCAACATTTGGCTTGATCTTTTTTAACATTGCAATAAAATCATTCATAATCTTATTCTCCTTTGTTCTTTGATTCTGCTATCTTTTTTATTTCTTTTCGAAGAAGCGAGCCTTTAAATGTCTTCGGTACTTCTTCAATATAAAATATCTTCTGTGGTAGCTTATAGCTTTCTACCTGTTGCTGCATATAGATCAAGAATGCAGCTTCGTCAAAACCATCCTCTTGTACAATCAGCATAACCGGTAATTCTCCGGTAATCGGATCATGAACGGAACTGTAGGCACAATCTGCCACACCCGGATACCGGATCGCAACAGCTTCTACCTCTGCCGGCGAGATCTTGCTTCCGCCATAGTTGATAACATCATCTGCCCGTCCAACCAGAATAATACTGCCATCTTCATCCATATAGCCAAGATCATTTGTCATAACATATCCATCCACTACCGTTTTCGCAGTAAGCTCCGGATCATTGTAATAGCCCTCCATAACAATCGAACCACCCCAACCCAGTAAAGCAGGCTGTTCCTCGGATCCATTCTCTATAACATTTCCTTCTCCATCTATAAACCGCACCAGAGAATTGACAGTCGGATATCCGATACAACCATTCTTATTCTGTCGGCTAAATTCCAGAATACATGAACAGCCGGCTTCCGATGATCCATAAAAATTATAGAGTCTTGTATTCGGAAGATACCGGAGTAGTTTTTCCTTATCTGTTTCCGGAAGTGGTGCTGACCCCACCTGTATATAATCAATCTGATCCGCATATTCGGAGATTCTGTCACCTGACAGGTGAAAGATCATTCCGAGCGTTGCCGGAGAAATCGCCATAGATGTTGCATGATACTGCTCAAGCATCTTCCAGAGATTGCCGATCAGCGCCATGCCATTCATCAGACAAACGGTTCCGCCATTAATCATATCCGACTGATACCGTCTTATGCCAAAGGAATGATTAAGCGGCATCGGTATGATCTCCACATTTCCCGGTTTCATCTGTGTTCCTTCCATGACATTTCCGGCGATAGCAACATCATTCTTATGATACATGACAACACCTTTTGAGTTCCCAGTCGTACCAGTCGTGAATAACAACATTGACCATGTATCTGAATTCGGAAGTGGATATTCCAGTTCTTCTGCACTTTTCATCTGCTCCACCAGCTTCTTTGTGGATAACCAGCACATTCCCTCTGATTCTCTATTTGAGATCAGCCATTCTGCATCCACCTTATCCCGAATCTCCTGTATACGCTCCGGTGAAGTGGATCGCTCTACAGGAATCACAAGTGCCTGTATATATTGCAAAGCCGAAAACAAAACCATATAATTAATATCCTGAGTACATCGCAAAATAACATGTGCGTCCTTTTTTATACCATTTCGAACCAGCACATTTGCCATCTTTCTGATCGCTGTCCAATACTCCGAATATGTCAGATATTTTTTTAACTCACAGACAGCCGGTGTATCCGGCTGTGTCTCCGAATATTTTTTTATATAATGAAGCACTGTTTCCATTTCTATATTATTTCTCCTTTACAATATTATCTTCCCATTTCTGCATAAGTGTAGTTCTCTCTTCGTGCCATAGTTCACAGGCATGCTGCCATTCAGCTTTTTGTTTTTTATCCAAATCAGCACTCAATCCATATTGTTGTTTCATGTATTCTGCCAGATATGTTGTCACTTTCTGCGAACCTGCAACATTGGTATGTTTGCCATTGTATAAATCCGTTGAAAAGTCAAGCCCTATGTCATCCACATAAAGATTCATATCCAGATAATCATATCCCTGTTTCTTACAGTATTCACCGATCTGCTTTTGTTCAACGATCTGATCTTTGCGTGGTTTATATGGGGTAAATATTAAAAGCACCTTTTTATCCAGCTCTTTTGCCTTGTCCTCAATTGCATCTATATAAGTTTTAGATTTCTCCGATAATATCGTATCATCATCTGACTCATATACCAGTTTTTTCTTTGCTTTTACATCTGCTCTTACATTTACATATTTGTCTGAAACCGGTTCATTTTTTAATCGCTCGATCAAATAGTCTCTGTCGTATTCCATTAAATTATTATGATACTTTAATACCGAGAACATCATTTCCATCTTACTTATCAAATCTTCATCATATAAATCATTGATCATTTTTAAACGTGTAATTGACGGATTCATTCCGGATGTTACAACCTCAAATCGATATTTCTGTTCTTCCGGACTAATCGCATCATACTGATCTCTCGCTACTATATTTCTAAGCTCTACCACGATCAAATCTGCATCCTGACTTTTGACTGCTTCCTCCATAATATATGGTATCTGACAGATATCCTGACTGGCACTTCCTATAACCGTGGACGTAAACCCCTGTTCTTCATATGCCTGCGGAGCTATCCAATAACGATACAAGGCACTTGAACCAATCATGATCACATCAATAGTATTTTTATCTTCCGCATAATATGTTGCCCACATATCTGTATCATTATCATCCGGTCTTGCAAACTGACCAGTCTTAGAAACCAAATATACTAATATAACGAAAAATATTATAACAGATATTATTTTCTTTATAATCTGAAATCCTTTTGTGTTTATTAATTTCATTTTAGCTCCTTTTAGAATTGCTCATATATAAATACAATCTGGCTGCCGGTTCCATATACTCCAAATATCAGCACGCATAAAATACCGGCAATAAGAACCGTCCATCGCAGCCAAAGATTCTGACGCAGCAGCCAGTCTCTGATATCTTCCTTTATTCCTATTTGCTCCCGAATCTCCTGTGCAATTGATACACATAACAAAATCAGTACACCGATAAAGATTACTCCCCACTCCCGCTGAGATATAGAAAAATCATTTACCAGATCATAAATTTTTCTGTAATCTACTATACAGGATGTAATCATTTGAAAACTCGCACGGATTCCCTTTCCCATAAAAATGATACGTCCGATCACACATAATAAAAATGTCCGAAGCATCCGGAATATATTCCAGCTTATACAGTTTGTCCGTATATTCAGTTTCTCTGTTAATTTAGCGACCGGCTGCTCAAATAATGTCGATAAGCAGATCAGGATTCCGTGAAACAATCCCCAGCCGATATAATTCCACTTTGCCCCATGCCAGAGTCCGGTCAGGATCCATACGCACAGGATCGGTACACAAGAGGCAAATCCGGTTCCTATGGTATTTCCCAGATATTTCCGCACCTTGGTATTCCATTTCAACAGGATCTTTGAAGTCGATACCGGATAGAATACATATTCTCTGAAGAACGCTCCGAGTGAAATATGCCATCTTCTCCAGAACTCCGGCAACGTCTGGGAAAAATATGGCCGCCTGAAATTTTCTCCAAGCGTAATGCCAAAGCACTCCGATGCGCCACGTACGATATCCATGCATCCGGAGAAATCACAGTAAATCTGGATGGAGTACATAACCGCCGCCAGAAAGAAGATCATACCTTCATACTGATCAGAATGTTTAAATACTTCTGTCACAAATGGACTGATACGGTCTGCCATCACCATTTTCTTAAGTGCTCCCCACAGAATCAACCATGTACCTTTTATCACCGTATCATAATCAAACTTATGCTTTTCCCATAGTTGATGCGCAACCAGTTCATATCGCGCAATCGGTCCCTGCGTAATATGTGGAAAATATAATACATACGACAGATATTTCAGAAAATTCTTCTGTGCATGGATCCTTCCGTTATAGACATCAACCAGATAAGAGATCATCATAAAGGAATAAAAAGAAACTCCAAGCGGTGCAGGGAAATGCCAGTCCGGAATCCGCTGTATCGCTTCGTATGGAAGAAAACGTTTGATGTTCTCGATGGCAAATCCTGTCACCTTGAATACAATAAGCGCACCTATTACGATCAGCAATGCTAGCACCAGATATTTCTTTCGTTTCTTTTTCTGTGCTGTTTTTATCTTTCTTGCAGTTCTCTTATCTGCATCCAGAAGCAGCCGGTCCTGTTCCTCCAGATTTTTCTCCATCAACATTGTCAACGGATATACCAGAAATGCGGTTCCAACTACGATCAGGAGATCATCAATCCCACTATAAGCATAGAAAACCACACTTGCGGCAAGGAGCACCCACCACTGGATTTTCTTTGGTACTATATAATATATCAAAACTGTAACTGCTAAGAATACTATAAATATGTATGATACGACAGACATGCCTTCTCTCCATTTCTTTCTCTTTGTTTCACGCCCGTTTCTGTATGGCTTTTTTTACACCGTACTGAATGTGCTCCAGTATTTTAACAGCAATGTGCAAATGATCGACATTACAAGAATAATGATAAGGGAAATCTTCCAGCCTTCCCGGAACATATACTTTGGTTCCAGTCCATATCCCACCGGAATCGCACGAATCGACGTTGGCAGCATATAAGACAGGTTCACACCAATGGATGCTACGTATATATACGGAATCGGATTCAGCCCACATCCCTGTGTGATTGAGATCACAAGTGGAATCGCAACCGCTGCCGTAGCTGTATTTGAGGTCACATCCGACAACAGTAGTGTTGCAGTCAGAATGATCAGGATCGTTACAAAACCACCCTTCATATCAAGGGAAGAAATCACTTCTCCAAGTGCTTTTGCAACACCTGTTGCATTGATCAGGCTTCCAAGTGCCAGACCTCCGGCAAATATATACATCAGATCCCAGACGATCTTTCCCTGCACCTGTTTCCAGACCATGATCCGTTTTCCCTCTTTATTTGTAAAAAGAAAGGCGATGATCGCACAGATGATAAATACATATGCAGGCTTTAATCCCGGCAATATATCCTGATAAAGCTGTCTGGTAAATGCCAGACCTGTTGCCACTACAAACAGCACAAGTGCGGATTTTTCTTCAAAGCTCATCTTTGGAAGCTTCCGGTACTGTTCCGCAAAATATTCACTGGAACCACCTAACAGATCTGTCTTCTTTACATCACGAAGAATAAATACTACATTGATCAGCATTAAAATCAGCATAACCGGAAGGAACCGGATAACCCAGGAGGAATACATATATTCTTTTCCGGTCAACTGCTGGATATATTCCACCGTTACCAGATTCATAGCCCCACCAAGTGGAGATGCCAGACCACCAAGTCCTGTCGCATAAGCGATCGTCAGCAGGATCTTCGATGCCGTCTTGCTGTTTTTCACGTCATCCATTCCAATATATTTCAGCATAGAAACTGCGATCGGCGTGATCGTTGCGCATACTACTGCATTCGGAAGCACCGCAGATAATACCATTGACAACGCAAACCAGAACACAAGCTGCATTCTAAGACTGTTTCCGATCAGACGCAGAAACGTGATCGCAATTCGTTTGTCCAGTCCTGTATTTTCCCATAATACTGTTATGATCGAAGCTCCAAGCAGCAGCAGAATCGTTTCGTCCGCATAATTCGATATTATGACCTTCATCTCCGCCATAGGAACTACTGCATTGATCGCAATCGGCAAAAACGCCGTTACTGCATAATCTACCGGACCTGTTACCCACCAGTATGCCATCCAGAATACCGTTCCAACTGCTGCCCGTTCTGCAAATGTCGGCAGAACTGAATGCGGTAAAAGAAAGCATGCCAACAGGAATAGAACCGGTCCAAGTAACAAATGAATCAATCGTTTATAATTTCTCATATAATCCTCCAAGCAAGTCCTACTCGATATATTGTTCTTTCTACATAAAAAAAAGAACCCTAATATCGGATTATAAAAATCCAATATTAAAGCTCTATTAAAAATTCGACATTCTTCTATTTATTTTTAAGGTTTTGGAATAAAAAATGTGAAAATACTTCCTTTATTCTTTGTACTTTCAACATAAATCCCTCCCCCATATAACTCAGCAATCTTCATTGCCTGTGAAAGTCCCAGACCAAAGCCTTCCGCATTACGATCTTTTTTTTCTCGATAAAAGCTTTCAAATATTTTGGATATATTTTCTTTCTCTATTCCACAGCCTTCATCCTGAATACGAATATACGACTTTCCGTCTTTCTCTCCACAGGACACATAGATTTTAGCTCCTTCATTGCTATACTTTACAGCATTTGAAAGCAAGTTATTTATAACAATATAGATAAGATTCATATTTGCCTGTATGATAGTCGGCTGAAGGGAATATTCAAATGTAATGTGTTTCGTATCAATATATGCTATATCATCACATGCAGATTCAATTACATCCCGAACATCAATATCTTCTATACTGAATGTTGTCCCCTTTCTATCTATTGCAGTCATCTGAAGCAATTGATCAACCAGATTCTTCATACGGTTTGTCTGTCGCTCAAATACCTCTATACTTTTTATTGCTTCTTTATCCTGCTTCTTTTCTGCCACCTCTCTCGACACCTGGCATTGTGCATGCATAACAGCAATAGGCGTACGAAGTTCATGGGATACATTCGCATTAAATTCTTCCTGACGTTCCAACTCCTGCTGCACTCTCTGGTACAAATGATTATTTGCATCTGTTAACATCTGAAGTTCTTTAAAACATCCTTTATATTCCAGACTATCCGTAAAATCCAGATTCTCCCCGCTCTTTTTTATCGATTCATTCAACTGTCTCATTGGTACAGCGATCAGATATCTTAATAAAAGGGCAAATAAAATAAAAAATGCGCCAACAACTCCTATCACCAAATATGACTGATGCCACAGTTCGCGATAATTGTCTTTCACCGCCTGTTCCGATATCATAGCACATACCAGATAAAAACTGTCATCCTCCGTTCCATTCTTCATTTTTCCACGTCTGGTTGCTACGTAATAACGCTCTCCCTGAAAGGTTACTTTTGTAAGACTCTGTAATCCGATATCAAGCCCGGTTCTGAAATCATCCGGCATTCTGCCATCAAGAAAACTTCCGTCTCTTGACTGTAAAAACACATATACATTTTCGTTATAAGTATCTTTCTCTTCCAGATCGTAAAAATCGCTTTTTATATACGGATTCTCACTCTCATCAAATCCTATATTTTTTTTTGCACGTTTCACTTCCTGCGCCAGTTCTGTATAAGCCAGATATTTAGTATCCTCTGTGATCAGATTCTTCTGCATCAATAAAAGACATATCGTTCCTGCTGCAATGATAAGTCCACAAACAATAACAGTAAAATTAATAAATGAGATTTTCCTTTTTAACATTCCAGTCTATAACCTACTCCCCGGATCGTATGTATCAGTTTTTCCTCAAATGGATCATCGATTTTTCTGCGAAGATATCGAATATATACATCAACTACATTTGAATTGATATCATCATCAATGCTCCATATATTTGCACGAATCTGTTCTCTTGTGACAACAATGTTCTTGTTTCGCACCAGATATTCCAGGATTGCATATTCCCGGACTGTAAGATCGACAGTCACACCATCCCGGACAACCCGGTGATTATTTGTATCAATCTGTAATGACCCATAATTCAAAATGCTGTCATTACTTATATGTACAGTACGAAGCATTACCCTTAACCTTGCGAGCAATTCCGAAAACTCAAACGGTTTTGTCATATAGTCACTGGCTCCTGCATCCAGTCCCCTGACAATATCCTGCGTTTCGGACTTTGCAGTCAAAAAAAGCACCGGAACCTGTATTCCTTCTGCCCGGATTGTTTTTAAAACCGACATACCATCTTTCTTCGGAATCATAATATCCATTATAACTCCATCGTAACTTGCTGTCTCCAGATAATCAAGTGCTGCCTGTCCGTCAAAACAGGCATCTACATTGTAGCCTTCTTTTGTCAGTTTATTACATATTATATGATTCAGATCCAATTCATCTTCAACAACCAAAATGCGCATGGACACAACCTCCCTATCCTAATATACAATGGCATACCATCATTAAAATAAGATTAAAGGGACTGACACCGAAAAATATTTTCAATGCCAATCCCTTTTATCATGCTTATTTTAGTTGTTACCAGGCATTTACTACCTGTTTATATTACTACTTCTCATTTCTCGCTGTCAATTTCTGACCGTCATAGTCAATGATGATCGCTGACTGGGTGGACACTTCACCTGCAAGGATCATACGGGCAACCAGCGTCTCGACATTCTTCTGAATAAAACGCTTCAATGGTCTTGCACCATAGACCGGATCATAGCCCTGATCGATGATCGCACTCTTGGCCTCATCTGTAAGCTTGATCGTAATCTCCTGTCCGGCCAGACGTTTGTTCAGATCCTTGACCATAAGATCAACGATACTGCCGATGTTCTCTTTGCTTAATGACTTAAAGATGATCGTCTCATCGATACGGTTCAGGAACTCCGGACGGAAGTGCTGTTTCAGTTTATTCATAACTGTCTCCCGTATCTCATCAGTAATCTCGCCACCGCCTTCTGCGATATCCACACCACCGATATTCGATGTCATAATGATGATCGTATTCTTAAAGTCTACCGTTCTACCCTGTGAGTCCGTGATACGTCCATCATCCAATACCTGTAATAATACATTGAATACATCCGGATGTGCCTTCTCAACTTCATCGAATAAGACAACCGAATATGGTTTCCTACGAACTGCCTCGGTAAGCTGTCCGCCTTCATCGTAGCCTACATATCCAGGAGGCGCTCCGATCAGTCTGGATACACTGTATTTCTCCATATATTCACTCATATCGATACGAACCATGTTCTGTTCATTATCAAATAAAGCTTCTGCCAGTGTCTTTGCAAGCTCTGTCTTACCTACACCGGTTGGTCCAAGGAACAGGAATGAGCCGATTGGCTTGCTTGGATCCTTGATTCCTGCTTTGGAACGGATGATCGCATCGCTGACATATTCAACAGCTTCATCCTGACCGACAACCCTCTTATGAAGTTCATCTGCAAGATTCAGTGTCTTACTCTTTTCACTCGCCGTCAGTTTGGCTACCGGAATACCGGTCCACTTGGATACAATCTCCGAAATTTCTTCTTCTGATACGACCTCATGTACCAGCTTTCGTTCTTTCTCCGATGCGGACTGCTCTGCCAGTTCCAGCTCTTTCTGAGCTGCCGGAAGTTTGCCATACTGCAATTCGGCTGCTTTGTTCAGATCGTAATTTCTCTGGGCAACCTGAATATCATTCTTGATCTTCTCGATCTCCTCTTTCAGGTTACGGATCTTCTCAACGCCTGCCTTTTCATTCTCCCATTTGGCTTTCAGATTATTTGCTTTATCCTTTAACTCTGCAAGCTCTAACTGTATATCCGCCAGTCTCTGCTTGCTCAGGTGGTCTTCCTCTTTCTTCAGTGCGGCTTCCTCGATCTCAAGCTGCATGATTTTTCTTGTGATCTCATCGACTTCGGCCGGCATGGAATCCAACTCCGTCTTGATCATCGCACAGGCTTCATCGACAAGGTCGATCGCTTTATCCGGAAGGAAACGATCTGTAATGTACCGATTGGAAAGTACCGCTGCACTTACCAATGCACCATCCGAGATCTTAACTCCATGGAACACCTCATATCTTTCCTTGATACCACGAAGAATGGAGATCGTATCTTCTACCGTCGGCTCATCGATCTGTACCGGTTGGAAACGACGTTCCAGAGCGGCATCCTTTTCAATGTACTGTCTGTATTCGTCAAGTGTCGTTGCACCGATACAATGCAGTTCGCCACGGGCAAGCATAGGCTTTAACATATTGCCTGCATCCATTGCGCCATCTGTCTTACCGGCTCCAACAATCGTATGCAGCTCATCAATAAAGAGGATTATCTCACCTTCTGATTTCTTTACTTCATCCAGAACTGTCTTCAGACGTTCCTCAAATTCACCACGATACTTGGCACCGGCAACCAGCGCACCCATATCCAGTGCGAATATCTTCTTATTCTTCAAGCCTTCCGGCACATCACCTCTGACAATACGCTGTGCCAGGCCTTCTGCAACCGCTGTCTTACCTACACCAGGTTCACCGATCAGAACCGGGTTATTCTTGGTCTTACGGGAAAGGATCCGGATCACGTTTCGTATCTCAGCATCTCGTCCGATAACCGGATCGATCTTCTGCTCTCTTGCCCGTTCCACCAGATCGTATCCGAACTTCTCCATTGCTTCATAGGAATCTTCCGGATTCTCACTGTCTACCTTTTTATTTCCTCTGATATCTGCCAGAGCCTTTAAAAATGTGTTCCGATCGATCGCCCATGTTTTAAGCAATGGCTTCACATCGGAATCGGCTTTTTCGATCAGTCCAAGGAACAGATGCTCAACCGATACAAAGCTGTCTCCCATCTGCTTTGCTTCCTTTTCAGCCTGAATGAGCGCCTTTGAAAAATTATTTCCGGCATACAGATTTCCGCCACTTACTTTTGGCAGTGATGCAAGCTTATCTTCCACCCTATTTACCGCTGCTGTTACATCTATATCGAGTTTTTCAAAAATCTTCGAAATAAGGCTTTCGTCTATCTCAAGCAATCCTGCAAGTAAATGAATCTGTGCAAGCTCCTGATTATCATATTCCAGGGCTTTATCTTTCGCTTTTTCTATTACTTCAAGCGACTTTCTTGTATATTTGTCCATATCCATAATCATTTACCTCCTGACATATAAAAACTACTGTAATTCAAGATACACTTTCATTACAGTAGTTAACATAACACTTTTTGTTAGCACTGTCAAGAGGTGAGTGCTAATTATTTTTTTATTTTTTCACACACATTTCAGGAATGATCACTGGGTAAAACTCACATCAAAAATCGTACCTCCGGATGGATTAGACCGGACTGTAATTGTCCCATCATGCGCACTTACGATTTCATGAACAAGTGCAAGTCCAAGTCCGACACCACCAAGTTCCCGGCTTCTGGATTTATCCACACGAAAGAACGGTTCAAACACACGCTGCCTGAGTTCCTCCGGGATTCCATTTCCGGTATCCTCTATTGACAGGTAAATATGTTTTTCCTTTTGATATGCGGTCACTGTAACCCGTCCCCCAGAATGATTATATTTTATAGCATTCTCAACAAGATTGTATACCATCCTGTAAATAAGGATATCACTTCCGATCATCCTTATATCCGTGCATTTTCCAATAAGTTTTATATTTTTTTCCTGTGCAAGCGGTTCCAGATCCGCCAATACTTCATCAACAAGAGCATTGACCATTATTACATCGTCTCTCCCCACAGTTTGAAGCTCGCTCATATCCAGAAGGGTTTTTACCATTTTACCGAGTCTGTCATTCTGTTCCGTAACCATCTTTATCGTTTGCTCGGTATCTGCATCATTGCCCGGATGCGGATTGGAATTATATGAATCAAGCTGTATCTGCATTAAAGATAATGGGGTTCGAAGCTCATGTGCCGCATTTGCGGTAAATTGTCTCTGTATATCAAATGCATCCGAGAGACGTTCAAGCATCTTGTTATACGAAACACTCAGTTGGTTCAGTTCTTTAACATTGTTTTCTTCTATTCGTGAATCTGCCAGATTTTGTGCCTGTACCTCTTCAATCTTATCAGAAAACTTACCAATCGGCTTTAGGGCATGTCCACTAATAAAATACGTAGCTACACCACCCAGAAGCGCCAGCAAGGCTGAAATTATCAGGCTGTTTTTTTTGTAGTCTGCCTTGTTATTGTACACCTGAACGGAAAAATCATTTGCAAAATCATCCCAGTTATCCTCCGGAATGCTGATATATATTTCATCCGAAGAGCTTCCGTTATCATCTCCCCTGGCATCAACAGTCTCTTGCAGAGAATCAATATAGTACACACCGTTTTTATAAATAAGCATAGTCAGACATCCACATATAAGCGCAATATATAATGTAATTATACATGTAAGCCTCCACTGTAGCGACATTTTTTTCATCTGTCGGCCTCCTCCCGTATTTTATACCCTTCTCCCACCTTGTTCAAAATCGGATCATATCCGAGCACTGCCTTAAGCTTTCTTCTAAGCGAAGACATATGTACTCTGATTGCTCCACTAAAGCTGTCCACGGATGCATCCCAGACATGCTCCATCAATTCTTCCTGACTTACCGGTCTTCCCAGATTGAGAAGCAGATATTCTAAAATACCATTTTCTTTTCTTGTAAGGGAAACCTTTTTCCCTTTTGCATATGCCTCACGTTTTATCGTATCAAAGCTTATCCCGCCGCTTTCCAGACATACATCCTTCTGCACAAATTTTCTTCTTGTCAGACTTCTGATACGTGCTTCAAGTTCCTTTATATGAAATGGTTTTTCCATATAATCATTTGCACCTGCATCCAGTCCCTCAACCTTATCCGCAATCTGTCCTCTTGCAGATAATATAATAACCTTTGTCTCCTCATTTTCCCGTCTGAGTTCTCTTAAGATTTCCATTCCATCCATACCGGGCAGATTCAGATCCAAAACGATCAGATCATAATCCTCCGTAAGGATACATTCAAGAGCTTCTTCCCCATCATAACAGGTATCCACTTCATACCCAACACCATACAGGCTTTTCGCAACCATATCACATATTTGTTTCTCATCTTCAACTATTAATAATCTCAAAAATCTTTCACCTGTTTCTTAACAAAAATTTTACATCAGCTATTGTATAATACCCAGGTCAGTTGGTCAACAAACACAACAAATGAAAGGAACTACAATATCTTGAAATGCAGAAAAATATCTCAGATCATTTTGCTCATCACAGGAATAGCCATGATCAGCTATGGCGCTGTCAGAGGTGAAGCAGCCACCGTGCTCGGAAAAGCAGTAAAATTATGTCTGGAGTGTGTCGGAATTGGATAAAATTAAGAGATCATTATCAAAAAAAACAGCCAGAATGCGCGGGTGGATACAGGCAGCCGCCACCCTGCTTACCAATATTCATATTTCCAATTTATTTAAAGGTAAAATCTATCAGGGCAAAGCGAAAACAATATGCGTGCCGGGATTAAACTGTTATTCCTGTCCTGCTGCTACCGGAGCCTGTCCTATCGGGGCATTCCAAGCGGTTGTCGGCTCATTCAAATTTAAGTTTTCGTACTACATAACTGGTTTTTTCATTTTACTCAGTGTGATCCTCGGAAGATTTATATGTGGTTTTTTGTGCCCATTTGGATGGTTTCAGGATCTGCTTCATAAAATACCGGGGAAAAAATTTTCCACAGCCAGACTGAAACCGTTAAGATACCTGAAATATATCATCCTGATCGTTTTCGTTATACTTCTGCCGATGCTTGTAACGAACTCCATAGGAATGGGTGATCCGTTCTTCTGTAAGTATATTTGCCCACAGGGTGTTTTAGAGGGAGCTATACCACTTTCACTTGGAAATACCGCTATACGGTCTGCTCTCGGAAAGCTTTTTTCTTTTAAGTGCCTTATTTTAATTACGGTTATTATACTGAGTATTTTGTTCTACAGACCTTTCTGCAAATGGATTTGTCCTCTTGGAGCAATCTATTCATTATTTAACAAGGTCAGCCTTATGAATATCAAGGTTGAAAGCAGCAAATGTGTCGGATGTAACCAATGTTCAAAGGTATGCAAAATGGACGTCGATGTCTGTAAGACTCCGAATCATCCTGAATGCATACGATGCGGAGCCTGTATAAAGGCCTGTCCAAAAGACGCAATCCACTACCAGTTTATGGGAAAGCCATGTTCCCCAAAGGACATCTGCAATCATCCAAAATCAACAAGTAACAATTAGCCACACTACTATTATTTAAAGGAGCAATTATTTATGAAAACAAAAAGAACATTACTATCTATTATCACTCTCTGTGCAGCATTATCTCTCACAGCATGTAACGGATCAGGAGCTTCCACCACTGAAAATTCACAAAAAGTCCGGACAGAATCCACCACTGAAGCTGTGGACAATTCCAACACAAAGCTGGATGATCTATATCAGCAGGAGAACCAGATCTTTGCAGATCATGCAGATGTATGGAACAAGGCATTCGGCATGATGAATAAAAGCAACGCTGATCCGAGCGGCAATTATGCAGATTATCTGGCCGGCACCGTAGAATCAAACAAGGAAGCCTTTACGGATGATGAACTGAAAACGCTTACCGATGATATTGAAACTATCAGACAGATTGAAGAACAGATATCCGAAATCGAAAATAAAAATACAGGATCAGAAAGCACTGACCAGAAAGACAGTTCCGAAGAAACCTCCCCTTTCAAGAGTTTCTCCGGTAAGGATTTTGATGGTAATTCTGTTGATGAAAGCCTGTTTTCCAATAATGCGGTAACCGTCGTTAATTTCTGGTTTACCGGCTGCAAGCCTTGTGTCGCCGAATTGTCCAAGCTTAATGAATTAAACGATGCCATCAAATCGATGGGAGGCGAAGTAGTAGGTATCAACACAGAGACCTTTGACGGAAACGAAGATGCTATCAAAGAAGCTGCAGCCATTCTTGACAGTCAGGGTGCCAAATACCGCAATATTTCCATTGACTCTGATTCAAACGCAGGTAAATATGCCTCCGACATCATGGCATTTCCTACAACCATACTTGTCGACAGAAATGGTAATATTGTCGGAGATCCTATGCTCGGCGGTATAGATGACCAGAATAACTATGACACTCTTATGAAACAGATTCAAACAGTAATCGATGCTGACAAATAGAATGAATAATCAGATTCAGGGGCAGGATAAAAAGCAAACTTTTTATCCTGCCCCTGATTGCATTCTTAATCATGCTCCTTTACAATCAATTGACCATACAATAAATATATCCGGGAATATACCTGCTGCTGCAATTAACTCTGCCTTGTCTAACAAAACAACCATTTCACTTCGCAATATATTATTTTGTTATCTTGATCTTCTTTACTGTGCTGTACTTACCATATACCTTCCTGCCTGTGGAATCCTTCTTATATGCACGAACCCGTACATAATAGGTCTTTCCTTTTTTCAGCTTCTGTATGGTCTTCGTTCTCTTCGTTGTATTGACAACCTTTTTACCCTTGGTGAACTTAGAATTGGTCGCATATGTGATCTGATATCCCTTTGCCCCGGATACCTTTGAATACCTCACAACCAGATTCTTGCCCTTCGTATTCATAACCTTAAGTCCGGTTGTCTTCTTCACCTTTACCTTCGACCACTTCGCATATATGGTATAATTTTTCTTTGAACCTTTCTTGATCGAAGTGATTTTCTTCGTGCATTTACGATCTGTATACCAGCCCTTGAATGCATATCCCTTCCGGGTCGGTTTCTTTAATACAACCTTCTTCGCTGATGTATAGGTCTTCGGATTCTTCTTGTTATTCTTACCCTTATTTAACTTATATGTAATCTTATACTTCTTCTGGCTTAACTTACTAACCTGATGTTTCTCTGTCTGTTTACATACGGAACAGGTTCTGCTTTCTTCCCCTGCCTTTGAGGTAGTCGGCTTCACTGTCACTGTCCATGCAGTCCAGATATGACCCTTTGCTGCTATACTGACATTCTCCTGCACCGTCTTTCCACAGGTATCACAAACATAATGTCCGCTTCCTGCCATCGTACAGGTTGCTTCCTTATCTGTTATCAGACGTTTTGCCTCATGATCACAGATAAGCTGCGCCAGCTCTCTTATCTCAACCGCTCCACATACAGAACAGGTTCTTGTTTCTTCTCCTGCCGCATCATAGGTAGCAGGTGTAACAACCTTCCATTCTCCACAGGTATGTTGATCCGCAAATTCAACCACGATCTTCTGTGGTTTTGTCACATTTTTGATCGTATACTTTCCATCTGCAAATTCTATCCTTGTGCCATTTGCAGATACAAGAACACATCGACCGGCTGCAGCCTTAACTGTAAAGGAATAATCCTCGCCATAACTGATCGTTTCTCCCTCTTTCTCCGGAAGGATCGTATAATCATCCCCACCGGATGGGATCGTAACCTCATACCGGTTCGGGATCACATCTTCTGCTTTCACATCTATGATGTAGTCTTTTCCAATGTTCTTAATGGTATAGCATCTGCCATCTGTCTTAAGTGCCTCTGCCACTTCATCAGACAGTTTATAATAGTTGCCATCAAATCCCCTCACCGCTTCGTACACATAGACAACCGCATGGGCATTGCTATATCTATCTCTTGCCGATAATGTATAGTCTGAATCTTCAACTACGTCGCCACCTGTCTCTTCCAGGTAGTCCCGCGCATTCTCTGTAAGAGTAACTCTGTAATACTCGATGATTCCGTCAGGTTTCGTATTTGTCGCTCTGTTCATCGAAAGCTTAAGATCCCGACCGGTTACATCCGATTCCTCTAATCTGACACCGACTGTTTCACTCTCTGCCTTCCAGTTATTCTCATAGTACTTTATGGCTGCTAACTGATATTCTGCCTCTTCTAATTTCTCGAACCGATAAGAGCCATCTTCTGCTGATGTCGTCTTTTTTGTATCATCGTTTCCTTTTAATTTAACTGTTACACCCGGCACAGGATTGCCTTCCGGATCGCGAACAGTTCCGGAGATCGCATAGGTCTCTATATTCTTTTCAAAGATTGCTGTGTAGGTCTCGCCCTCAAAAACACCGTTTACCGCAGTTGGATAGAGTCCGGTTATGGAATAGGACGGACTACCCTCCTTGCTGTCAACCCACTTCACGAAATGCCAGCCAAGATCTGCTACCGGAAGAACTCCCTTTGGCGTTCCACTTACTGCCTTGATCGTCTCTGTCAATTCACCGGAACCGGTCTCGTCACCTACCCATTTTACTGTTCCATGCTCGCCGGCCTTGTAGGTAAATGTAACCTCTGTTTCCTTTGTTGTAATCTCTACCGTATGATTTGCCGAGATATCGGATATCGTATAATTGCCATCCTCATCCGGCGTCAATGTCTTGCCTTCTAAGCTTACCCCTTCTAATATGCATCCTGTATCCGGTGTTACTGTAAATACAACAGTCTCACCGGTCTCGGTGATAAGCTCTTTCACTTTCTTCTTATCAACGCTTGCCGATGCATAACTACCTTCCGTCAATTTAAATTCCAGAGTGTACAGGTCATATGCTTCTGCATATACATCCTTATCTGTAGTTAATACATGCGTGAAATCATACAAGGTCGTAAGTTCCTTATCTTCATACCAGTCGAATGTATGAATCGTATCATTCTTTCCTGTTACAGTCGGTGCCTGGGTCTCGGTAACTGCATGGTTGTAATTCGTATATCCATATCCTGCAAGATCTTTACCACCGGTCGTATAATGGAAGGTCATCTGCATAACGCTTCTACTTGTTTCTTCCTCTGTTAAATCAAGATACGGATATCGTTCGATTTCTGCTCCGCTTATTATCTGTTTCCATACAAATAACTGCTTTCCTCCGGAAGCCTTCAGATCTTCATTGATACCATTCTGCAGCTTCCAGGCAGCCTTACCGGATTCAAAATCTTTCACTGTCATAGCTTCATTATCAGTAAATGTCACCTTATGTCCCTTCAAATCCATGGAATATCCGTAAGCTTCCACATCAATATCTCCCACATAACAGCAGGCAGATACCACTGCATTTCCCAAATAAGATGAAACACAACCTGCAATAGGCGCTGCAAATGCATGCGGTTCATTATTCTGGAAGCTGGTTGCAACATTTGTTGTCTTTATATTCGTGGAATAATTATAGCAGTCTCTTATCAGAGCATTCTCTACCCCTCCTACAATTCCTCCGGTATGGGAACCACCTTCAACGTCTCCTGTATTATAACAGCCGTAGATCGTACCCTTACTACATATTGCATAAGCAGCAATACCTCCGGCGCAACTGTCCGAAGCTGTAACAGCTCCTGTATTATAACAATAATAGATTCCATACTGTGACAGAGAAACCGGAACCAATTCCTCCGCTTCCGCAGAACCGCTTCCCGAATCATCTGAAGATCCGCCGGATGTATCTTCCCACCCCCCAATGGATGGATTTACGATTATTACATCACCGCCTTCTGCCACACCGGTTCCTGCTGCAATACCTCCGACATATGTTCCTGTAAGTGCTCCTTTATTATAGCAGTTAGCAACATATCCCTTGTTATCTCTTACAATACCGGCTGCCTGACCGGTTGATGTAATTGGCGCTTCATTATAACAGTTCAGGATCTTGCCATTATTCCAATCACAAATTCCTCCCACATCTCCGCTAATGCGTCCTCCGGTATTATTGATTGCTCCACGATTGACACAGTTTTTTACAATGCCATAATTCATATCTACTATGCCAAAGCAATTTTCACGCTGTTTATCGATCCATTCTACATCTGCTGTATTCACACAGGCATCCATAATTCCATAATTCTTATATACAAAAACAGCACCGCCATGCCCACAATATTTTGTGCGCAGTCTTCCGGCTGTACAGTTCGTAACGGATCCATTATTGAACCCTGCAAATACTGCACATGCAGTTACATAAGACTTCTCTATCGTCAGATTCTTTAAAGCTCCCAATCTGCCGATATATCCGATCAGTCCGCCCTGATTATCATATCCCGGATTTTTCCGATACAAGCCCCGGATCGTCTTATGATTTCCGTCAAAAACTCCCTGATATATAATGTTATATTTCGTAAAATTAACATTATAAGATCCGAGAGATGGCCAGTTGATCACATTTGTCGTTTCATCTGTCCATACATCCCATTCACTTGTATCATTCATCTCAATATCATTGCAAAGAACGACATTCTCCGACAGATGTGCCGTAGCATCATCTCCGTTTCCATTTACATAATCAGCAAACCAGTATAACTGTCCAGCATTGCTTACTGCATAGTATCCTATGTAATTTTCGTCTAATCCAAATGCCTTACAATTCTCCGCCGTGACCTGCTCAGCCGGCTGATAGGAACCATCCACCGTTGCAAATCCATTTTCATCATAGGTCAGGCTCTTGCTGACTTCTCCACATGTACTACATTCTGCCGTATAGGTATATATGCCATCCTTTACACCGGTCAACTTCCAGCCCACCTTTTCCTCATGGAAAGTGATGTGATCTCTTGGCACACCAAAGGTCTCCGTCAGGCATCTGTAAATCTCAAATGAATGTACCATATAGTACATGCTCTTTAAACTATTCGCTATCGTCTCTTTTGATTTATCTCCATAATCTGTTAAAGTTAACTGTAAAGAATCGTTATCTTTGTGCGGAATCTCTACCATCGTTCGGTTCCATGAACCACAAAATACATTCATATTTAACTCTTTTAAAGAAAGAGGCAGCTTAATCTCACGTTGTTCTTTCAGATTTGTATTATTTTCTTTATATGTAGAAAATAAGCCTTCCGGCAAGGTATTCAAGGCACATCCGTCTTCAAATGTTATGTACTTGATTTTTGCATTTCCGCCACCATCCAATGAAGTCGCTGTAAAATCCGTCAAGCATTTTGGATATTCAAGGCTTCGCAGATTACTGATGCTAAATGCCCGGGTTCCAATGGTAGTCACGTTCTGCATATACGGCAGCTCGGTTATATATATATAACGGAACGCTTCATCTTTAATTGTCTTAACACTGTCCGGAATCCGAAGTGATGATACCTTTGAGCATCCCATGAAAGCCTGCTCTTCAATCATCTCTAACTGATCAGAAAGTTGTATATCGGTAACATTACCGCAATATGCAAATGCTGCTTTTCCAATTGATGTCACGGAATCCGGAATTACGATCTCCTGCAATCCGTCACAATCATAAAATGCACATATACCGATCGTTGTGACTGTACCAGGAATCACAAGCTTCTCCATCTGATCCAGATTTCGGAATGCTGATTCTCCGATCGTTGTAAGTCCTTCCGCTAATTCAACATCTTTCAAAGCGTAACAGGCATAAAAAGCTTCCTTTCCTATGCTTTCAACCTTTGAGCCTTTTTCGAACCGGATCGTCTCAAGATACTGTGAATTATAAAAGCACCTCTCCGGTATCGTTTCAATGGAAGCCGGAACCGTAAATTCTTTTAAAGACTTACAACCGTAAAGTAAATATTGAACATTCTTTCCAAATGAAGTAAGCTTGCATCCTTCCTCAAATGTAATCTTCTCCAGTGACTCATCCATATAGAACATGCCATGATTGAACGAACCTGAATTGAATTCTGTAACAGATGCCGGAATCGTGATCTCCTTCAGCTTCTTCTGTTGCTGCACCAGTGCTGTTGTTAATTTCTGCATCGTACTTGGAAGATAGATATATTCATACTGGAGATTTTCTGGTGGACTATATACATTAAAATATGTCAGTCCTTCTCCAACTTCTACCTGCACGATATTGTACTTGGCAAATACGTCTGCATAACCTGAGAATACACTAAACTCACCAGCCCTGCTGCTGTTTGTATCTACGCCTCCATATGTGATCGTAGCAATATATTTTTTCACTGATGTATCTTCTGTATCCACTGCATCTGCTGTGTCTGCCGTAGCTTCCGTATCTGCTGTATTTTCTGCAGCTGCATAGATCCGCCATATATTTCCGTTGTTATCTTTTTCCTCCACCAATGGTTCACCGGTCTTCTGATAGTGATATCCGGTTTCTTCATTGGTTACTTCACCAGTATCTTCACCAGATTCTGCCCCGGCCGCGTCATCCGTCTGTGCATACGTTGTCACAGACCCATAAAGCGTTATCGGCGTCGCAACCGCAAGCATGGCAAGCATGGCGGCTGCCAGATAATGCTTTTTTCTCTTTGTTTTTAATTTACTCATATTTACCTCCCTTTCATTCATGCACGTATCCCTTATATTCCTAGTACCCCTGCATCCTGTTATACGGATGCTGTCGCATAGTTTATGATCATTTCCTTTAAACGTATCAACTCCGGCATATAATCCCTGTTATCCTCTGCGCCCCATATAAAGCCTCCCGCGTAGTAGGTACATGCTGCCATCATCGTATGTACGGTCACACGGATAAATTCATCCTCCGGTATATCCGTGCGAAAGGTATGATCTTCCTTTGCTTTCTCATACATCATATGCAATCGGGTATCAGCCGAATACACCGACGTATGAATATTCTCAAACTGTTCCGGATCTACGCCCTCATGTGTGACGTAGTGATTAAAGTTATCATTGTACTGAAGCAGTTCCTTATGGTTCAGATACATTTCAATATAACTGTCCAGCGTGAATATGAATCGATCGATCGCCGGAATATCCTGAACCGATGAAATCGGTCTGTTTCTATCGAGCTCATCCAGATATGATTTCCACTGTGCCATACAGACTGCGATCGCCAGTTCTGTCTTATTCGAATAACACCGGAATAAGGTCGCCCTGCCGATACCGACCGCCTCTGCGATCTCGCCCATACTTACCGCTTCAATCTTCTTTTCTACAAAGATTCGAAATGCAGTATCCAGGATCCGCTGTCGTCGTTCATTTTCTTTTGCTTTTTGTTTCTCTGATTTGTTCATTACCATGTTCCTTTTTGATACGTACTGTATCATTAATTTTATAGGAAATAAAATGTGTTGTCAATACGCACAAACACCTCTTATATATAAGTCAAGGATTTTTTCTGACCTCAAAAAAATTAGGCAGCCCTGCTTTGTAGGCTGCCTGTCTCTATTTAAGCTCCAGATATTTTTTAAGCTTTGGCTTTTTCTTTTTATAGTATTCCTGCAGCTTCTCCACCAACAGGGTGAGGTAGCGGAACAGGGATTCTGCCGCGAATCCGAATACCACCATAAGCAGTACGCAGATATTTGACAGATCGGTCAATGCAAATAACTTCTTCAGGAAAAATCCTGAGAATATAAATCCAACGATGTTCAGTCCGATCACACCATATTTCATCTTGTTTAACGGCTCACTGATCTTAAACAGGATCATAAAGCCAACAACGCAAAGCACCATTGTTGCGATCGTACCGATGCTTTCTCCCGGCAGGGCAAATACCTCACCGCAGATTACTAACGCACCAACCGCAATTACATCAGTAAGACCACCCGGAAATGCTTTGAACATAACATTTGTAAGGAAATGTCCTTTGATCCTGTCTCTGTTCGGTTCGAGTGCCAACAGAAATCCGGGAGCACCGATCGTAAACATACTGACCAATGAGATCTGCGCCGGTTCCAGCGGATAGGTGATCATAAAGATAACCGAGAACAGCGACATCAACAGTGAGAATATATTCTTAACAAGGAACAGGCTGGCGGAACGCTGTACATTATTTACAACCCGTCGTCCTTCGTATACCACATCCGGCATATGTGCAAAATCTGAATCTAGCAAAACGACCTGTGCTGCCTGTGTTGCAGCTTCACTACCAGATGCCATCGCCACGCTGCAATCCGCATCCTTCATTGCAAGGATATCATTGACACCATCACCTGTCATGGCCACGGTATGCCCCTGCTTTTTAAGTGCCTGCACAAGCTTCTGCTTCTGCTTCGGCGTCACACGGCCAAATACCGTATATTCCCGTACGGCTTCCTTAATCTTCGTATCCGTATCAAGTGTCGTTGCATCCACATAACTTTCTGCGTTGTCAATACCCGCCTGAACTGCGATCTGTGATACCGTCTTTGGATTATCACCGGATATAACCTTGATCGCTACATCCTGACTCTTAAAGTATGCAAAGGTCTTTACCGCATTTTCACGGATCGGATTTGCCAGTGCCACAAAGCCAAGCGGTGTTACTCTGTCAGATAATCCATTTGCAATACTGCTTCCTTCATATCTTCCAAATAACAGCACACGATCTCCCTTTTCGGCATTAGGAAGAATCTCTTTCTCGATTGACGCATAATCATCTCGCATGATGAATTCCGGTGCGCCAAGCAGATAGATGCCATCCGAAAATGTAATACTACCGTATTTCAAACTGGATGAAAATGCCAGACGATCAAGCGGTACTCTGTGTTTTCCGACACTACCGTCTGCCTCATCGGCATATTTCTTCAATGCCTCCATCGTAGCGTTATTATCCTGTGACGCTGCTGTATAATCGATCAGCAGCCCCTTTAATTCGTCTATCGTCTTTAACGGATTCCGGCTGTCCTTACTTAAGAATACATCCTTGATACTCATAACCGGTTCTGTGATCGTTCCGGTCTTATCCACGCACAGCACATCGACACGCGCCAACGTCTCGATACTTTTCATATCATGCAGCAGGACTTTTCGTTTTGCCAGATTCATCGTACTGAGCGCCAGTGCAATCGTAGTAAGAAGATATAACCCCTCCGGGATCATACCAAGGATAGCTGCAACCGTCGAGGTTACACTCTTCCGGATCGAGTCATCATTTACGAAATGGCTCTGCCAGAACAGAATGATACCGATCGGTATAATGATGATACCAACCCATTTTACGATCAGGTTGATCGACCGGATCATCTCGGACTGTTCACCGCTTCCCATGGTCTTTGCTTCCATGCTGAGTTTTGAGATATAGGATTCATTTCCGACCTTTTCCAGTCTGGCATAACATTCACCGGACACCACAAAGCTGCCGGATAACAGCGAACTGCCGCTCGTCTTTTCTACCTCGTCCGCTTCACCGGTAAGGAGGGATTCATTTACCTGAATGCTGCCATCGATAACAACCGCATCTGCACAGATCTGCTTTCCGGCTGTCAGTAAAATGACATCATCCTTTACCAGTTCTTCCGAACGGATCTGCTGTAAAACCCCATCTCTGACTACATCTGCATGAGGTGCATTTAAGAAATTCATTTTTTCCAGTGTCTTCTTCGCACGCAGCTCCTGTATGATACCGATCAATGTATTACCTATGATGATCGGTAGAAAGGTCAGGTTCCGAAAGGAACCAACAAGGATCAATAATACTGTGATAATAAGAAATATTAAGTTAAAGTATGTAAGTGTATTCGACAGAATGATCTCTTTCGTCGTTTTATCCGTCGATATATCGGTCTGATTCGTCAGCCCTTTTTCGATTCGTTTCTTTACTTCGTTTTCTGTCAGTCCCCGGATCGAAGGATTGATCTGATTTGCCTTTGTATCGTCCATAAGATTTCCTCTCTGGTCTGTGTTATCAAAACTTTTACACCATTCTACTACATTCCTATGAAAAGAAAACGAAAATAAATGTTAAATTTTGTTAATTCTTTATTCGTCTTTATTCAGGTGATAACCAGCCCCCCATTTTCTTTCTGTCCGTTCATTGAACCAAACTTCAGTTTCTTTCTTGTAATCAGATATGCTATTACTCCACACAGAATTCCAACCAGAATGCCACCTAAGATATCGGTCGGGTAATGCACATACAGGTATAGTCTGGAAAATGCGATCAGCACCGCAAGCACCAGTGCCGGATACCGATATTTCTCTTTTGCAAAAAACAATGCAGTTACTGCTGCAAAGGACGCTGCCGTATGACCGGATGGGAATGAATAATCTGTCGGCTTCTTCACTAACAGGGAAATCGCTGTATTTACATCAAAGGGTCTTGTCCTTGCTACCGCATTCTTCAATATGCCATTACAAAGTATAACATCAAATACCAGTGCAAGTGCCATCAGGATTCCTGTCTTTCTGTGTTTCTTACTGATCAACAGCACGATCGTAAGTGCGATCCAGATGACCCCTGCATTTCCAAGTGTCGATACAAATGGCATCACTACATCAAGAAATGCATTTCTCATATGCTCCTGTATAAAATCTAAAATCGTTAACTCCATCTGATTCACCTTTTGTCCTCCTGCCTGTATGTAAATCGCACACTGTTTCTACCGATCTGCTCTGTCGCTTCACTTATGCAAGTGATTTTGTATGTCTTTCAGATAAGTATCATTTATTTTTCCCGGAGGATCTTCACACCACGAACAATCATGAATACACCTACGATCAACAATGCCGCTGACATTACCGTTGGAAACAAAGAACCCATAACAATCGTGAGGCTGGCCGTCTGAATGAGCATAAAAATAAAGCTAAGCACACTAATGCCATTTACTAATATAAAGCCGGCTCCGACTACAATACATATGACTCCGGCATAAATATTCGCGCCTTTCCGAACTGCGGAACCAACCTTTCTTGCCTGCTCCCGCTGTGCAGAATCCATACCCATGCCATTCATCATCTGATCAAATTCAGGCGACATACCGCTTCCATATACTGTACCACCACTATTCACCTGACTGGTATAGACCTTGTTTCCAGCATCTCCTGAAAATGGTGTGCCCGGAGTTCCCTGCTGCCATTGTGAATTCTGCCCGGTATCTGTAGCCCCTGGTGATGTTTTCTCGCTATTTTCTATTATTATGTCTGCCGGCTGACTGCCATACACACCATATAAGCTGTTGTATCCGGACTGACTATTGTATCCGGACTGGTCGTTATATTCGCCGTCATAACTTCCATATTCCGGCGTCTGATATGGCTGATATCCACCGTCCATTTCCTGTCCATTAATTCTATCACCGACACCGCCGCTCCATTGAACCCTGCCGGATTTCTGGTCTGCATCACCGCTGTCTCCTTTTAAAAAGTTACGAATTCCCTGGATCAGAAGCAGCACTCCTATGCCCCCGAAAAACAGAAGGAAAAGTCTCATGACACCTAGTCCTTTTGCAAAAAGGCCCACAAAGCCAAAACTCATGAATACCAAAGTTCCCAGAATGCAACCCAGTAATTGTTTGACCCGATTGGATACACTTTCCATCGAATTAATAAATAATACAACACCTGTCAATGCAAATATTAATCCGAATCCAAGTACGATCCCCCATGTTAAGATTCCACCCTGATCATACAGGGTTGTTATGCCCCATACTCCGAGTGCAAGCATCATCACGCCAAAGCAAAAGAAAACAAATGCTCCTATTTTTGCTCCTTTTTGTTTCTGCATAAAACCACCTCCGTTTATAGAGTATCACATAACTGTGGTTTTTTACACTTCTCCATGTATATTTTTTTGATTTTGTCACCAAAGCCCTTCGATGGAAATTCTTCCGATGATACTTCTGTTCCTATAAAGCAAAAAAATCCCCCGCACTTGTCTCCTGTAGTTCTTCGGGCTACAGGCAAATGCGGGGAACCTTTTCTTTGTTTGTTGATTTATTCACTCTAATAAGTATGTTTCTTTGACTTTGGTACTGCAGCTTCAACCTCCTGTGCATTATGATTAGCTGTTGCACATACCTTCTGAACTGCTTTCTTTTTCTTCAATGGATGCTTTGGATTCTTATCCATGATCTACACTCCCTTTCTTATATCTGTATACATATACATAAGGGGTCATGTTTTTATTCGCACGGCTCGATATCAACACATTTTATTCGATGGCAATGAAGTTCTCCTTTTCGATTGCTTCCGGTGCTTTCTTTGGAAGGGTCAGACGAAGAATACCACTTTCATATTTTGCATGTATATCCTTCTGACTGATACCGTCACCAACATAGAAACTTCTGCTCATGCTGCCGGCATAACGTTCACGTCTGATATACTTACCGGTCTTCTTATCTTTCTCATCCTTATCCAGACCTTTTTCAGCGGAAATAGTGATGTAGCCATCTTCCAGTTTGACATTTACTTCATCCTTCTTAAATCCAGGAAGGTCAATGTCTACTTCATAGCTGTCATCTGTTTCACGGACATCCGTCTTCATCATGTTCTTAGCATGTTTGCCATACAACGGGCTTTTCTCTGGAAACATTTCCTTTTCAAATTCCTTACCGAATGGGAAATCATCCATCCAATCATCAAATAAACTTTCTCCAAAAATACTAGGTCTTAACATAAGTCATTACTCCTTTCAATTTCAAACCAGTGTCGGAAATCTCAGCTCCTTATGGAACCTTGAGGCACTTAGACTTTTGTATGTTTAGCACTGTCAGAGAAACTGAAGTGTCGAATTTGTATGTTATAAGTTCCGGGATTCTTTCTTTTATCTTCTTTCTTAATCCCTTTCCTTATCTTTATCTATGTTATAGCACCGTTTATTAGCACTGTCAAGATGTGAGTGCTAATTTTGTGTGAAGATTTTGTGAACTATCTGATTTCCATTTCTACACTTAAAAGAAAAAGCCAGACCGGTGCTCACCGGCCTGGCTCTTTCTTCTATATAATTATAGGTTATTTGTAATTTACTCTACATCCTGTAAAGCTGCAAAGTCTTCCTCACCGGTACGAACCTTAACAACCTTGTCAACGCTGTATACGAAGATCTTACCATCACCGATATGTCCGGTATACAGAGCCTTCTTAGCAGCTTCAATAACTGCACTGACAGGAATCTTGCTGACTACGACTTCTACCTTAACCTTTGGAAGAAGGGTTGCATCTAATTCAACACCACGGTACATCTCGCCGGCACCCTTCTGGATACCACAGCCCATAACCTGATTCATTGTCATACCTGTAACACCGAGGTCATTTAAAGCTTTCTTTAAGATCTCAAACCGTGCAAGCTTTGCAATGATAACTACCTTGTAGATACCGCTTGGGGATGCTGTAACAGGAGCTTCCGCAACCTTGACTGCTGCATTCTTTAATGTGTCAGAAGCCTTATCATAATCAGCTACACCAAGATCTGTATTTTCATTTACATCCATTGTCATTGTATTTGATACATCAACAATACTGAAGCCGGCATATGCAGATGGAAGACCATGCTCGCATGAATCCAGACCAACAATTTCCTCTTCCTCTGATACACGAAGGCCGAAGATCTTCTTAATAAGAAGGAATGCAATTGTAATCGTAACTGCTGTCCAGAGGATGGTTGCGCCCATACCTACGAACTGAATACCGAGCTGCTTGAAACCACCGCCATAGAATAAACCTTTGGCTGCGATCTGGTTTGCACCATATGTTACACCATCACCGATACCTCTTGCAAATGCAGGAGCTGTATCTGTAGCGAAAAGACCAACTGCGATTGTTCCCCAGATACCATTTAAGCAGTGAACTGCAACAGCACCTACAGGATCATCAATATGTAATTTGTAATCTAAGAGCCATACACCGAATACAACCAATACACCGGCAACAGCACCGATCACGATAGCACCGAAAGCATCACAGACATCACAAGGAGCTGTAATTGCGACCAGACCTGCAAGAGATGCATTCAGACACATTGAAACATCAGGCTTACCATATTTTACCCAGGTAATGATCATTGCTACAACTGTTGCAACAGCAGGAGCAATTGTTGTTGTTACGAATATGGAACCAAGTTCTGAAACGGTTGTTGCTGCTGCACCATTGAATCCATACCAGCCAAGCCAGAGGATAAATACACCGAGACAACCGATTGGAAGGTTATGTCCAGGGAATGCATTTACTTTTTCAACCTTACCATCCTTGCCCTTTACAAACTTACCGATACGAGGTCCAAGGATTGCTGCACCGATCAATGCACAGATACCACCAACCATATGAATACAGTTAGAACCGGCAAAATCATGGAAGCCCATCTGAGCTAACCAGCCGCCGCCCCATGTCCAGTGTGCCTCAATCGGATAAATAACTGCTGAGATAATTGCTGAATATACACAATAAGAAATGAATTTTGTACGTTCTGCCATCGCGCCGGATACAATTGTCGCTGTTGTTGCACAGAACACTAAGTTAAATACGAAGTTGGACCAGTCAAAATTTGCATAATCAGTAAATATGTCAAATCCCGGTTTACCGATCAAACCAACCATGTCTTCACCAAGTAAGAGTCCAAAACCAAGAAGGATAAATACAACTGTACCAATACAGAAGTCCATCAGGTTTTTCATCAGAATGTTTCCGGCATTCTTTGCTCTGGTAAATCCTGTCTCTACCATCGCAAATCCTGCCTGCATCCAGAATACCAATGCCGCTCCGATCAGGAACCAGACACCGTACACTTCACCAGAAATTGCATCTAAAATTTCACTTGTCATAGTTCTTACCTCCTAAAACTCAAAAATGCGATACATGGAGACTTATCCATAACAGACGCCCCATTGCATCGCATTTTACTTCATTTTTCCCCTCATCCGGTCCGCGCGTATAGCCGGATATCAGGTTTTTCTTTGTCCTGTACCGGGGAACTTATACCTCCCGATAAAAGAAAAAGGCACTACGAATATTTCGTAGCGCCTTTGCTATGTCCATGAGTATAGCACCGGGGATTACTCATGTCAACGATAAATTTATATTTTTTTTAGAGATTATTAACCATGCCTTTTCCAACTGATCATCACAGTTTATATTTACGAGTTCCATACAAGTATTTATCTACTTTCTCTTCATCTGTGGGATCAGTATAAAGCTGCAATACAGGATCGCTATAACTGCCATGATCCCCCCTGCAAATCCGATATACCCCATCGATGCATGTGTACATACCAGACCACCGATCCAGGTTCCGCATCCGATTCCCAGATTATAGATTCCTGAGAACATCGACATGGCCACAGCGGAGGCTTCCTCCGGAACCGCTTTGATCGTCTCTGACTGGAAAGTAACGCTAAATGCCGTTACAGCCATACCCCACAGCATACAAATCAATATCATTGTCCATGTAAATTTCGATGCCGGTTTCAGGCAAAGCATGACAACAGCGATCAATGTGATCGATGCACGGATAAAATGATATCTGTGTTTGTCATATACACAGGAGAACAGAAAACTTCCAAGAATTCCGGCAGCTCCAAACAACATTAAAGTTATAGTAACAAGATTATCCTTAAACATTGCTACCTGCTTCAAAAACGGCTCAATATAGCTGTAGCCTGTATAGTATGCACCCGCAACCAAGAACGACATTAATATGATCCCAAGCATAACCGGGTTCTTCAATATCACCGGCAGTTCTTTCATCTTAAAGGATGTACCGCCTTCAACCTTCGGAAATACAAATGCCATATAGATAAGCGCAAGAAATGCAACAACCGCTACACAGAAAAATGTCATTCTCCATCCTACATATAATCCAACGATCCTTCCAAGCGGAAGTCCAAATATCATCGCAATGGATGTACCGGTTACTACCATACTCATCGCAAACGACCTGAACTTCTCCGGCACGATCTTAACTGCTGCCGGTGATGCGATCGACCAGAAGACCGCATGTGCACAGGCAACTATGATCCTTGCCGCCATCAGCATCGCATATCCGGTTGCAACCGCTGATAATATCTGACCGATTCCAAATAATGCAATCGTTCCCAACAGCAGCTTTCGGAAGCTGATCCTCGATGCAAGCAGCATGAGTGGCAGTGATAACAGCATAACCGCCCATGAATATGCTGAGATCAGCATCCCCGCTTTTGCCTCCGTAATCTGAAAATCATCTGCGATATCGGTCAGAAGACCGATTGGCATGAATTCCGATGTATTAAATATAAATGCCGCTACCGTCATTCCGATGAGCGGCAGCCATTCCCTGATAGTTAATTTCTGATTCATTCTGTGATTATATCCTTTCCTGTAAAATTCCTGTATTTTCTATTTAAACATTTACCATTTTGCAACGCATTTATATGAAACCTATCTTGTATTATATGGTATTTTTTTCTATGAACCGCATCTGATATTATCCGGCATTTTTATCTCCATAGTAATTTTATTATCGGATTCCCAACTCCGCAAGTCAAAAAATAGTCTTCTTTTTGTAATTTTTGCTGTGTTTACCGCTGTTTTTTCACGAAATTAAACGAATTCTGTTGCATTAGCGTAGAAAAGTATGTATTATATTAAAATATTGTGTTATTTTTATAAATATTTGATTTTTCTGTAATATAATTCTTTACTTTATTCATATAATTTATGAGAATAACACATCACCACAATACAAAAAATGAAAAGGAGAAAATCATGTGGGCAACTGTAAATGAAATCTTAACAAAAATCGATGATTTTGTGTGGGGTCCTCCACTTATGGTCCTTATTATGGTCGGTGGAATTCTTCTCACAATCCGGATGGGCGTTCTTCAGATCCGCAAACTGCCATTAGCACTCAAATGGATGATCAAAAACGAAGAAGAAGGCGAAGGCGAAGTTACTTCCTTTGGTGCACTGTGTACTGCTCTTTCCGCTACGATCGGAACCGGTAATATCGTTGGTGTAGCAACTGCGATCGGAGCCGGTGGACCGGGAGCATTATTCTGGATGGTACTTGCTGCATTCTTCGGAATGGCAACCAAATATGCAGAAGGTCTTCTGGCTGTCAAATATCGTGTCGTTGACAAGGACAACCATGCACTTGGCGGACCATTCTACTATATCGAAAGAGGTATGGGATCAAAATGGAAATGGCTTGCAAAAATATTTGCTTTCTTTGGTATCTGTGTAGGTCTGTTCGGTATCGGAACCTTCTCTCAGGTAAATGGTATTTCTTCCGCTGTTAATTCATTCTTTGATCCTGACATGCAGTGGACGATTAATATTCCAGGGATCGGTACTTATTCATGGACCGTTGTTATCGCTTCCCTGATCTTAAGTGTATGTGTTGCACTCGTTCTGATCGGCGGACTGAAGCGTATCGCAAGCGTATCCCAGATCATCGTTCCATTTATGGCTGTTATCTATATTGTTATATGTGTGATGTTACTGATCTGTAACATCACTAAGATTCCTGAGGCTGTTGTTATCATTGTAAAGAGCGCATTCAAGCCTTCTGCTGTTGCAGGTGGTATCGCCGGTTCATTTATCATTGCTATGCAAAAAGGTGTAGCGCGTGGTATCTTCTCAAATGAAGCCGGTCTTGGTTCTGCTCCTATCGCAGCAGCCGCTGCCCAGACAAAGGAACCGGTTCGTCAGGGTCTTGTATCCATGACAGGTACTTTCATCGATACCATCATTATCTGTACAATGACAGGTCTTTCCATCGTTCTTACCGGTGCATGGAAAGTAGAAGGTTTACAGGGTGTTCAGGTTACCACATATGCTTTTAACGAGGGACTTCCGATTCCTGCAACGATATCAAGCTTCCTGTTAATGCTCTGTCTGGTATTCTTTGCATTTACAACTATCCTTGGATGGGATTATTATTCTGAGCGTTGTCTGGAATACTTATCCGGCGGCAAAAAGAAATCCATCATGATCTACAGATGGTTATACATTCTTGCTGTATTTATCGGACCTTACATGACAGTTTCTGCTGTATGGACGATCGCCGATATCTTCAACGGACTGATGGCTATTCCTAATATGATCGCCATCTTTGCTTTAAGCGGTGTGGTTGTAAGGGAAACGCGTGATTTCTTCAGCCGTCATAATAAGCAGCCTTTTGAATAAATTGTTAAAATAAAATAGAGGACCCTGAGATCTAATTCACATATTATTACGCAAGACACTTTCGTTCTATCTTCATGTAGCGGTACTAAGCTCCTGCTTTCGCAGATCGCTAAGGACCGACATTCAGATAGGCTTGCTTCATAATAGTGAATATATATCTCAGGGTCCTCTATTTTATTTTTCTGCACTATACTAATTCTTTTCTCCTGCTTTATATAGTTAATGGGTACCAAACCACTTTATAACACTTCATACCACATCAAATTTTATTTTTAGGGTATATGCTTTTATTTTGATAATCTATACCCTTATCTCCATCTTGCTTCCGGGTATTATAGCCCATAGCAATCTTCCATACCCAAAAATCATTTTATTTATGGGTATAAAATTCATTTATTTTACACTATACCCATCTTCTTAATTATTTCCGGGTATCAATCCGCCCACGCACTCTTTATACCCATTTTATCTCGTCTCAACAAAATCCTTTACATGGTCAAGGACGATCTGCATCAGGCGGGTGCGGGCTTCGGTGCTTGCCCAGGCGATATGTGGCGTGATGAGTAGCTTATGGCTGTCCTTTATAGCAAGCAAAGGATTGTCCGGCTGTATCGGTTCCGTCCGAAGGACATCTACGCCTGCGGCTGCGATCGTGCCCTGCTTCAAGGCTTCCGCAAGATCTTCTTCTACTACGATCGGTCCACGTCCAAGGTTCAGGAAGATCGCGGATCGTTTCATCTTTGCAAATGCCACTTTATCCATCAGGTTCTCGGTATATTCATTTAATGGCGCATGAACCGATATAACATCAGATGTCCGAAGAAGTGTATTCAGGTCAACCTGCTCATAGCCCTCCTGTGCCGGTCTGCCGGATGCCGAATAATAGATTACATGTGCGCCAAATGCCTTTGCTATATCTGCTACCTTCCTTCCGATCGCTCCAAGTCCGATGATGCCCCATGTCTTTCCGGCAAGCTCTGTAAACGGCTCGCCAAACCAGGTAAATACATCATTTTTCTGATATGATCCATTCTTTACATAATCATCATAATACCGAAGCTTTTCGAGCAGATAAAAGAGCATGGCAAATGTGTGCTGTGCAACGATCGTGGTGGAATATCCGGCTGCATTTCTCCATTCAATTCCCCGTTTATCCAGATAATCTTTATCCAGATTATTTGTTCCGGTTGCTGCTACGCAGACCAGCTTCAGATTCTGAGCAGTTCCGATCGTCTGCTCGTTTACCGGTACCTTATTCACGATGATAACATCTGCATCTACTACCCGCTCCGGAACTTCTTCCGGCTGTGACATTTCATATGTTACAACCTCACCCAAAGTCTCAAAGTCTGTCAAGTCAATATCTTCTCCTATCGTCTTACGATCCAAAAACACTATCTTCATAATCATATTTCCTTCCCTGTTTTATCTTTGTTATTCGATATTCCATTTACCTGTACCTGCGGTCAGCCGTGCTTGGTAAAAACAAGCTATCAACATATACCGCATTCCATCCGCCTGTACCTGCTGTCAGCCGTACTTGGTAAAAACAAGCTATCAACATATGCCGCATTCCATCCGCCTGTGCCTGCGGTCAGGGTGGAGAGAAAACGCGTTTCATTTCCTATTCTGCCCGCACGCCTATTTGCCGTCAGTCGCCCTAACTCACCCTTATGGGTTCAGACAAGGGCTTTGTGCCGGCATCATAACGGAAATTACACTTTATGTTTTCCTCTCCACCCTGACAGCAGGCACAGGCAGATAGAACATCGGAAAAACTAGAAAATATGGGAGAATCACCCAAGATCCTCCCATATAGCTACCATCACTAATTTCATGTTTCGTTTTACTTTCCAGACAGGAATGACCGCCTCATCTGCAAATATGTAAGGTACGACATCCTTTGTCTCATCGAAATCCTTCTTGATATGATACAATCCATCTTTACAATACCAGAATGTATTTCCATCTAAGGTTACGCGAAGCTTCCAACCAACGAAACGTTTTCCCGGAACCGAAAATTCACATTTACGAAGTGTTCCTGTTCCGTCATTCTCCCAAACCGTTTTGTCCTTGTACTCCAGATTTCCCTTCTTCGTCTGTAAAAACTGATCTTGAACATCTTCTGAATAATGATTTTCTACATCAGCTCGGTCACTGTTATAGCATATATAGAATGGAAAATATCCAAACCCATCCGCCTCATCCAACAGCTCCTCTGTAACAAAATCCGTACAGATTGTATCAACACCGGAATCCAACAGGTGTTTTGCATAATCTGCATCTTTCTTAATCGTATAGCAAAATACATACAAGCCTGCATTATGAACTTTATGAATCATTTTCTCATTCACATAATTCATCCGAATAGCTATGCTGCATATTCCATGATCCAGACAATACGTAATAATGGAATCAAGCCTTTCCGTCCGCCGTCCAATCAGATACATATAATTTTTAAAAAGATATACAGAATCTATCTGTTCATACATTGTCTTATTGTATACCTGTACCAGCAGTCGATCCAGGAATGCCTCATCATGCTGAAAATCATCCAACAAAATTTCTGTGATTTCTTTAATTTCATTTCCATCTTTCTTACTATGAAAATCCACCTCAAACCTGTAGTCCGGTTCGTCCTTTACTCTTTCATAAAATTGTCTCGCATCCATGATCGGATTCCCATGAATCGGCATATTCATCACACGTTCATATGTCATGTTATCAAAATCCGGTTTATATGTAATTCCGAGACACTTGCAGTTACTCGGCGACCAACCATGACTAAGTACCAACCGACCATCAGTAGTATAGGAAAAATCGATCTCAAAATCCTTATAACCTGTTCCTATCCCATGCTCCAGTGCTGCCATCGTATTATGATAAGTCTTGTCATCCATGCCACCAAATGCATGTCCCATCAAAGGCTTTGAGAATATATCTGATCCGCAGTTCACGCGAATTCCATGCTTATCTTCCCACTGTGTGACAAAATAAATACTATTCTCTTCCTTATACAGCTCTTTCACTGATGATCCAACCGGAAGCAGCATTTTTTCCGGCATATCCGCCTCTGTTCTGTGCCAGCTTCCATCCGTACAGTACCATTCCCATACAGCAGGAGTCCGTCTTCTGGCATAAAAACCGATACAGTCTGCATCTTCTCTTACAAAAGGGTTCTGTAGTTTCGGATATGAGAATCCGCTCCATATAGTACTGACAAAGCGTCGGTCACAATCTGCCGATCCTGTCTTATTATATTCACTGTCTACTGATGTTGCACCATTTCCGACATATACAAGTCTTCTTGTCTTATGCCCTAACTTCAAATGTGGCACATGAACCTTCATGCTGATTAACCGCCTTTTATTTTCCTAAATCATCTTTGATCTGTGTCGTTGAGATATCCGGTGTTCTTGGCAGATATACAACCTCACACTGCTCTTTTAAGAAGTCAAATTTTCCTTCCCAATCATTTCCCATAACAAAGGTATCTACTTTGAATTCCTTGATATCTTCTTTCTTCTGCTCCCAGCTTTCCTCCGGAATAACCAGATCTACATAGCGAATTGCTTCCAGAAGCTGTTTTCTTTCTTCATATGAAAAATAACATTTCTTCTTCTTCTGATTCCAGTTAAATTCATCTGTTGATAATGCAACGATCAGATAATCGCCCATCTCTTTTGCTCTGCGGAGCAGGTTAATATGTCCATAATGGAGCAGATCAAATGTTCCATACGTAATTACCTTCTTCATATCATTCTCCTTCATCCCTGACAGCTAACGCAATCAGATTCTTTAAATCTTTTTCATTTGTAATAAGCTGAACTGCATATGCATCACCGTATATGGCTTTGAAAATCATCCGCTGTTCTTCTGTCTTTACAAATATTCCCCTCATGTATGGCAGGCACACCTTCAGGGCATCCTTAAGAAACTGATCTTTTTCTACCACCAGTTTCCTGAACATGTCATCACTGATACATAATATTTTATTTGGTGTTTCCATAAATGTCAATGACAGAAGCTTTTGTGCATCGATGACATCATATAATAGGATCAGATCAAATGGCGCCTGTCCAAAGAAACGTCTACCGGCGGCCGCATAGTCGTATTTCCATACTCCCATTGCCTGTTCGATCGTGATCTTTTTATTGTCATAGAGCTTCTGTGCTGCAATACCTGCTCCACTCAAATGATATTCATCATGAGTTCCAATAACCGGTATTTTATTCAGCATCGGATAAGCTGTATCCTTATTGTCATTTGTCAGATATCGGTTACATGAAATGAATACATCCATATCATCATGCCCGTCAGATTCTATATAGGTTCGAAGACGTCTGGTATCTTCCGAATCTCCACAGGAATCCGAATAGATCAGCACCTGTTTCTTCGCATGATCCGAAATTGGCTCTACATCTACATATTCCTCTGTACCTGTAAACAGACTACAGAGCTTCTTCGCATTATCCACAGAATCATAAGCGCAGAATTCCTTATATGCAGCTTCATCGTCATATGTCTTTCCACGGTTAATTGCTTCCAGCACTTCTTCTTTCGTACGCACTTTGTCAAATGGAAGCTCCATCAGATCCATGTATGTTCCACGTTTCTTGCGATATAATTCATAATCATTGCAATACAGAATGATCTGTCTGCGCAGCACCAGATAATCATAAAATACACTGGAGTAATCCGTGAGCAATGCATCTGTAAGCGCAAGCAGCTGGTAACTGTCTACCGTCGGCGGGAATTTCTTAATTCTCTTATATACACTGTAATCAAGAGAATCACTGACTTTATGATGCAGATTTACATATAAGATCTGATCATCTCTGAGATTTGCATCCAGATAATCTAATAATTCTTTCGACTCATCTATAACCTGTTCTACGTCCAGATAATCTTTCCAGGTAGGCATATATGCATACAGATGTTCACCGTTCGGCGCAAGTTCGGCACGAAGCTCATGCAGATCTGCTTTTGATGCTGCAAGCATTCCGCCGGTTCTTGGATAACCAAGGTTCAAAGCTTTTCCCTGCATCAGTGTTGCTACCTTATATGACTCCAGCATATGCACCTTTGTGTATTCATTTGGATATAACAGATAATCTGCATCTATAAAATTCTTCTGTGTGTTTCCATCTTTATGCTTTCCGTTTGCATTCTTGGCAAGTCCCAGCTTCTTTAATGGTGTGCCATGCCAGATATTGATATAGGTCTGGCCATCCTTTTTCACCCAGCCAACCGGGAAATATACCTCAGTGAGCAGATACTGTGCAGACTCTATTATCTCCATATATTGTGCATCTTTTATAATGGTCTGTGTCCGCGTCCAGTTATTATTCTTAATATAGGTCTGAACTGTTGCATCCGTTTCCTCATCCGTCCGCACATAGATCTTAAAATCCCTGAAGCAGTCATTTGAATTCAGTTCATTCAGGATATACTGCATGGAACCACGCACGCCTTTTCCAAGTCCTACCAGAGCAACCGTATTTGGAACGATCTTACGACCGTAATAAGCATCTGTTACATTTTTCCTACCGGGTTTTACCTTGTTCTCTTTTGCAAGCTCTACCATCTCCTGAACCTGAGATTCCCATTCCTTATGTTCTGTAGTATCCGGTTCTGTGGTCTTCTTACAGTCAACAAGTCCTTCTGACTGATTCGGAAGCAAATGGATCTTTTCTGATTTCTTCTCTCCGTTCAGTTCCGGCTTAATACTGCTGTATATTTCAGATATGTCTTCTTTGTAACGCAGAATATCTCTTCCGTAAAATCCATATTCAGGTCTCTGCATCTGAAGCATCTGTTCTTCCGATGTACAGAAATAAAGTCGGATCGGCGTCTCCCAGCGATATCTTTCCATAACAATATCTGTCCCCTGTCCAGGCTCTCCTATACATACTACATCAAAATGTATCAAATCTCTGACATACTCCATCTGCTCTCCATCAAATGGAATATACCCCCTTAAGTCCGTAGTCGACACGATCAATCTGTCTGCTGACAGCATTAACAGTTTATGCTGCATACTGTTCTTTTCTACCATTCTGCCCCCGGCAGCTTCCAGTTTTTTCCATACTGTGCTTCCAGGTTCTGAAACAAAATAATATTCATTTCCATCTTTTTCGGATACTGCATATTGATATAATTCCGTGATACGACTCTCTGTCTGATCCGTATCAGCCATGAATAACACTACTGCATTATTCTTATTTGCAGTCTCTTTATAGAACATTTTTCTGAGCCTGCAATTTTCTTTTGCAGCCTGTGTACGGGTTTTTCCCAGTTTCTTCTCAAATAATTTTTCTTTCTGGCATTTATCCTGATTAGAACATTTGAAAAAATAAATACCATCATTTTCTGATCTGGCACTGTATCCGCCAAGATTCCATTCAATTCCAACATTTGGATCACTTATCGGAACATATGCCGAATCAAATCCCAAAGGAATCCTGATAGATTCATCACCGAAATTAGCAAAACATAAGAGATAACAATCTTTTCGATCCTCAAATGGCATATCTACATGTATCATCGCTTCCTGATACATCGTCTGCCCCATAATCTCTTTTCCTGTATAACTGCCGCTGTAAACAAATACTTTCTTCTTGCCACCAAACATAAAATAAACCTGATCAGCCATAGCAGCAAGGATCGGATGAACATGTCCATCCACACACAAATTTCCATCCCTGTATTTGATCTGATCGATCTGAAGCTTCAGATTACTTATCTTATCCAGGATCGTATTTGCCGATCCATAATATGCTTCTGCATCAAAATACTTCTTCTCAAAGACATATTCTTCGTCATACTTTAATTTTCCATAAAACATCTTTACAATATCCGGAACCTGTGTTTCCTTCAATTTGTAGCAGTTCAGCATAACATCATCTTCTACATATGAAAGCAGCTGTTTAATCTCGGAAAACACCACTTCGCGATCAGGATCAGTTTCTCCAAATCCGCAATCCGCCATATTCTGCTCTATAAAGCCTTTTAACACATGCATCAAATGATATTGAATAAATACCGGAACTGTCTCATACTGAGTCTGCAGCTCTGCAAGAAATGGCAGCCAGAATGTCCGGAACAGATCCGTCTGATTCTTTGCATATGGCTGATTTTCATCCATATCACGCAAATATGTGATATAGCTGATATATAATACATTCTTTTCTTTTGCACAGATATCCAGCATACTGGCCTGTTCCATTGCCTGCTTATATTCATTTTTGAATTCCAGTTTATTCATTTTATCTGTACGTAGAATTGTTCCACCAAAATAAAACGGATGGCAGTGGAATTTCTTACGAAGCACCTGATCGATCACCTTTTTCCCTGTCGTATCCCCTGCAAATGCATCAACAGACCCATCCGGGCCGCATTTTTTCAGCATAATAACCGTACTTTTATTATGCATCTCAAGTTCTGCTACAAGACGTACAAATGCTCCGTCTGACCACCGGTCACCGCTATCCGTAAATGTAACATAATCACCTGTTACATGACTTTTGGCGTCTTCAAATATATTACTGTTCTCTGGGATTTTATTTATATCATATATAGAAATATCAAGATTTTTACCTGTCAAAGTCTCCTCAAATGTCTGTCCGTTTCCCTTGTAGATCAAAAGCTGAATATCACCTGTATAATCCTCCAGCTGCTTCTGCAGGCTGTTCCCTGTGATGAGGTTCTTTTCCTCCCTGTCAGATAATCTCCATATAATTGAAAGCTTCATGCTGCTGTTAAAACTCCTTACTCATTTTTATCAGTGACAGGTTTGTTGCCTAAAATAATTCTCTAAAAATCTACCTGTTTCGACTACTTTATTATATCTATTTCACCCGCTATTTTCAACCTAATAATACAAAATACAGCAATAAAACAGCTATAGAAATTATGCGCGTTCTATTGCTGTTTTATTCTTATCGCTTATTCGCTTATATTATCTGCTATTTATTTTCCTGTTCCGCATCTTGCCTGCGCAATAACTGATGAAAGGCATCGCCTGCTTCCTTATATGCTTCCTCATAGAAATATTCCTGAGAATTCAACACAGGTCCGACCATCGGAAGCTTCTGATAGCTGCCGTCCGGCTGCTGCTCTCTCGCTTTCACATTATCCCGAAGCATCGTTGCAAATATCTTACGAACTTTATTCTTTACCGTCTCATCATAAAGCGGTGCTGCTACTTCTACACGTCGAAGTGTATTTCTGGTCATATAATCAGCCGATGCGATATAGACCTTATCTCTGTCATGCGTTCCGAATATATAGATTCTGGAATGTTCCAGAAAACGCCCCACGATACTTACACTATGGATATTATCGGTATCACCCGGTATTCCGCTTCTCAAACAGTTAATACCACGGATCACCATATCGATCTTTACTCCGGCTCTGGATGCATCGATCAGCTTATCTATGATCTTCTTATCTGTCAGCGAATTGATCTTGATTCCGATATAAGCCGGCTTTCCTTCCTTTGCGATCTGAATCTCATTCTCGATCATAGCAATTACTTTATTCTGAAGACATTTTGGTGCAACCAGCAGATGCTCCATATCTTCTACCACGGAACCAAGCAGGATTGCCTGGAATACCTTTGCTGCCTCCTCACCGATCCTTTTATCTGCCGTGATCAGTGACAGATCCGTATATAATCTGGAAGTCTTTTCGTTATAATTTCCGGTTCCCACCTGTGTAATATACTGAATCTCACCTCCAACCTTTCTGGTGATCAGGCATAGCTTTGAATGAACCTTTAAGCCATCTATACCATATACAACATGGCAGCCCGCATCCTCTAATGTCCGACTCCACTCGATATTATTTGCCTCGTCAAATCTGGCCTTTAATTCAACCAGCACATCAACCTGCTTGCCATTTTCGGCAGCTTCGGTCAAAGCCTCTACCACCTTGCTGTTTCTTGCCAGACGGTAAAGTGTCATACGAATAGAGATAACCTCCGGATCGCGGGCAGCCTCCTGAAGCATCTGCAAAAACGGTTTGATGCTCTCATACGGATAGGATAATAATACGTCATGATCCAATATCTGTGGTATGATATGCTCATTGCTCTTTAGCATCGGAGATGCCTGTGGTACACGTCTCTGATAGACAAGCGTTGCATCCTTTCTCAGGATATCCTCAATCTGGAACAAGAAGGAGAGGTCAAGCGGTGCCTGATTTAAGAACACATGCGGTTCCTCCATCTCTGCATACTCGCATACCTGCTTTATCATATCTCCATTAATATCTCGGGATAATTCCAGTCGTACAGGTGCCAGCTTCTTTCTGAGCTTTACGATCTGTGCCATCTTATCTCTGTAATCAAGGTCTTCATCATAGACTGCATTAAAATCAATATCCGCATTTCTCGTTACACGGATCACGGATTTTTCAAGAACCTTATAGCCTTTATAAACCTTTGGCAGAAAATGCAGGATCAGTTCTTCGACCAGCATATAAGTATCATCCTTCGTCGGAATCCGGATCAGTCTTGGGAATACAGAACTGCTGCACGGAATGATTCCGATCTTTTTCTTGTCACTTCGTGTTCCAAGAACCGCAAGCGCATAAATCTCCTGTCCCTTCAAAAATGGAAACGGCTGCTTTCTTCCCACGATCATAACAGATAACAGTGGCACAATCTCTTTCATAAAATATTCTTCCAGATATTTGCTCTCCGATTTTGTAAGTGCTTTGAAATCAGTCAGATGAACGCCTTTCTCTCCAACCTCTTTCATAATAGACGTATAGATGGCATCCTTCCTGTCATTCAACTCGGATACACGCTTTAAGATTGCATCGATCTGCTCTCCCGCTGTCATATTCGTCTTATTCTCCCGAAGCTTCTGGCTTAACAGCTTCTGATCCTCCAAAGAACCGACACGCACCATAAAGAATTCATCCAGATTACTCTGAAAAATAGACAGAAATGTCATCCGCTCACACAATGGAACACAGGTATCTTCTGCCTCCTCCAGCACACGCTCATTGAACTTCAACCATGATAATTCACGATTTTCATACAGTCCGACATGATTCACCTTTTTTACCGGTTTCTCTTCCTGTATTTTCTCATTTTCTTCCTTCTGCTTATTTTTTCTGCCAAACCGAATACCCTTTACTTTGTTTTTTGATTCATCCTTTCGTATGTCATCATTTGAACAATCCTCAGATACATCCGTATTACCTGTTATGATCGTTGCTTTCTCTGTTCCATCTGTAGTTACAGACTCCTGATTTTTCAGATTCTTTTCTTCGTTATTCATTCTTTTTATCGCTCCTGTTATTTTCTCTTTTATGTAATGAAATATTCTTTGAATCGCCATACACCCCCTGTCAGATTACCCGCTGTTTATTGATCGTAAGCCAGAATTCCAGTCCAAGCACCTCGGCTGACTTCCTGCACAGGATCATACGCTGCAAAAAAATCTCAAAATAATCCATAACGGCACACATGGATTTATCGATCTTTAATTTCAGCTCAATATGTGAATTCTTGATAATCTTCAGTTTGTTTTCTTTTACGGCATAGTTCACTCTGTCATGAATATCAAAGGATGAAATATCCGTATTTCTGACTCTTGAATTTCTCACATCACTTTTATCCGCGATCAGCAATGCTGCTGCGATCGGATTTACCGGAAATGCCGCTGATTCATCATGATTTCCAATTGCTGTTATAATTACAGCTGTGTCCTCCGGATCCGCTCCCATATCGTCCAATATTCGAAATGCCATAACTGCTCCGGACTGTGCATGTCCTTCCCGATTCACAACGTTTCCGATATCATGAAGATACCCTGCGATACTCGCAAGCTCCGCTTCACGTTCTGAATAGCCAAGCGTCAACAATATCTCCCTTGCTGTCTCTGCCACGCGTTCTACATGTGCAAATCCATGCTCCGTATATCCCATTGCGCGCAGAGATTCATCTGCCATCCTTATATATGTCTGAACTGCTTTGTTCTTCTTTACATCTTCAAGTGTTACTTTCATATACCATCTATCTCTCTTCTGCTTCACTGTTCTTCAATTTACACCATCCCGTTTTTTGCTGCTATCAACCACTTGAAAATTCTTTGTAAAATCATGGTAAAATCATTTATTTTCAATGTATTACCGACATCCCCAAAATAATTTCCCTTATTTCCGGTTCTTTCTGATAACCCCTGAAAAGCATCTGGAAATTTTACATTTCTTTCTAAGTATATGTGATCCGTTGCTTTTCTATTTATGTAAAATATATGTTTATGCGGATTCCTTCTGTATATTTCCTTCTATATATTTCCTTCTGTAAATTTTCTTCTGTATTATCTGATTTATTTTATAACTGATACAACGATCCATACATAAAAACAGACAGTTTATAAGAACCTCAATGGGTCCTTATAAACTGTCTGTTTTCATGTTATAAACTATGCTTTGTTTTTGGCTATTGGTTATATCTGGGGATTTTTCTCCATGATACTCATATATGCCGGACGCATGATCCGGTTATTCGTGATCAGCTCCTCGATCCTGTGTGCGCTCCATCCAACGATACGTGCGACTGCAAACATCGCTGTGTAAAGCTCCATCGGGATTCCCAGCATATCATATACAAATCCGCTGTAGAAATCCACATTTGGACTTACACCTTTGAAGATCTTACGCTGCTTTGCGATCAGCTCCGGGGCAAGCTCCTCTATGTTCTCGTACAACCTGAGATCTTTTTCCCTGCCCTTTTCATGAGCCAGCTTAACGACATAATCCTTGAACACTCGCTCTCTCGGATCTGACAGGGAGTATACGGCATGTCCCATACCATAGATCAGTCCCTTATTGTCAAATGCTTCCTTGTTCAGGATCTTGCTTAAGTATGCTTCTATCTCATCTTTATCTTCATAGTCTTTTATATGTTCGCGAATATTATCCATCATTTCCATAACCTTGATATTGGCACCACCATGCTTTGGTCCCTTTAAGGATGACATGGCAGCCGCCATCGTGGAATAGGTATCAGAACCGGAGGATGTAACAACTCTTGTTGTAAAGGTTGAATTATTACCGCCACCATGCTCCATATGAAGGATCAGTGCCGTATCAAGTACCTTCGCCTCTACCTTGGAATATTTCTTATCCGGACGAAGCAGCATGAGAATATTCTCAGCCGTTGACAGATTCTTTGCCGGACGATGGATGAACATACTATCGTTCTTTACATAGTGATTGTATGCATTATATCCGTATACAGCCAGCATCGGGAATTCACTGATCAGCTGGATACACTGACGCAGAGAATTATTCACACCGGTGTCCTTTGCATTCTTATCATACGATGCAAGCGTCAGGATACTACGTGTCATGGAATTCATGATATCCTCTGTCGGCGCTTTCATGATAACATCTCTTGTAAAATTCGATGGCAGCGTACGAAGCCCACCGATGATCTTCTCAAATTCATGCTGTTCTTCTGCATTTGGCAGCTCACCCATCAACAGGAGATATGCCACCTTTTCAAACCCCAGTTCATCCTCTCCCAGGCTTCCGATCAGATTCTCCACCCGATAACCCCTGTACCAAAGTTCTCCGTCACAAGGTACTTTCTTGCCATCCTGCACCTTAGAGGATACAATCTTTGAAATGTTCGTCAGACCGGTCAATACACCAACTCCACGGTCATCGCGAAGTCCGCGGTTTACTCCATATTCATCATATAATCTTGGTGCGATATAATCATTTTTCTCGCATATTTTTTCCTGTATTGCCACATACTCATTCATTTTCATCAGACTCATCATCGTTCTTCACCACCTGCATTTCTTCAATCTCACTCTCCATAACCGTATCCAGTTCCTTCATCAGAATCAACAGATTGATCATATTCTCTTTGCCGAATTTGTTAATTACATTTCCGTAAAAGTCCTTAATGATCGTTTCCTGCTCATGAAGCTGTTTCGCACCGGCATCCGTGATCGTTACATAAGTTCCGTCCGTACCATTTCCATCATGTGACCATTTGACATAGCCGCAATCTCTGAGATCCCTTACCGTCTTTGATGTCCTGCGAATGCTCATCTGCATCCGGACGGACAGATCAGTCAGATATGCCTTGCCGCCATAAATAGCAGAATCCCCGCTGATCGCCTCTATACTTTGCAGCGCGACATATTCCGCAACACTTAATTTAGAAAATAAATGCCGTACGGAGTCCCTGCTCATCATGTATTTTCTGTAGGTAAATTCATTCGATAATTTAGTGATATCAATTTCCTGTTCGACTTTCTGTTCCTGCATAAACAACCTCCCTTTCCGGTACACATATAAAAGCCCCTGTTATCGCTCCAACGTATATTGTTTCACTGAATTGTACACAACAACAAGTATAAGTGTCCCTTTGCTCTGTCAACTCTCTGTCCCTATGTAGTTTTATTTCCTGATCTTTTTATAGATTTTTCGTATCTGTTCCAAACATGAACGGAACAATGAATGAAAAGATTTTATTGAAATAATAGATTTAAATATACTCTACTTGATATGATAAATGAAACTTCCAGCTTCTGTCAACCGACTTTATCTTTATTTAAGAACTGCGCCGAAGATTTTAGAATTATGATAGAGAGGGATGGCGGCAGACAGGAATCCATGTAAGATACACATATATAGTTTTATTTGCACGTAGCTGCCCTTAATGAATTAAAAATGAATAAGAATATACATATTATTCCGTAAGACGCTTCCGCTCGTATCCTCGTGCAGCGGTACATAAAGTTGCAAAAGACGCAACTTAAGTACCGGCCTCGGATAAGGCTTACTCCATAATAGTATATCTCTCATCCATTTTATTCATTAATGGGCAGCTCAATATTATCTATACTCTACATATGTGTATCTCATTTTATTGCCCTGTCTGCCGCCATACCCTCTATCTATAAAAAGCAGCGTTATAAAAATTTTACAAGTTAAATCTGCCATCGGTACTTTAAGCAAAATGAAAGACAGTATTAATATTATGAAGCAAGCCTGTCCGAATGTCGGTCCTTAGCGATCCGCTGACAGGCGGGAGCTTAGTACCGTTACATGAGGATAGAACGAAAGTGTCTTGCGGAATAATATATAATACTGTCTTTTATTTTGTTTCAAAGACTCCCGGAAGAATCTTATGAAATTTTATAATGCTGCTTTAATCTGCTTATAAATGCCCTCTGCGTCGAGTTCATACTTATGAAGCAGGTCTTTTGCCGGGCCGGACTCACCGAAGGTATCGCGAACACCGATTCTTGTTACCTTAACCGGATTCTTCTCTGCCAGACATTCCATAACCGCTGAGCCGAGTCCACCGATGATCGAATGCTCCTCTACCGTGAACACTCTGCCGGTTGCCTGTGCTGCCTTTACGACAAGTTCCTCGTCAAGCGGTTTGATCGTGTGGATATTGATCACCTGTGCATCGATACCGTCCTCTGCCAGCAGCTTTGCAGCTTCTAAGCTCTCAGATACCGGAAGTCCGGTCGCTATGATCGTGATATCCTTTCCGGGACGTAATTCTACGCCCTTGCCGATCTCAAACCTGTAGGTTGTCTCATCATTGATGACCGGTACTGCCAGTCTTCCAAATCTCATATAGACAGGTCCTACATATTCATATGCTGCCTTTACGGCTGCTCTTGCTTCTACATCATCACATGGGTTGATAACCACCATGCCAGGGATCTCTCTCATCAGGGCAAGATCTTCATTACACTGGTGGGTCGCTCCGTCTTCTCCTACGGAGATACCTGCATGAGTTGCTCCGATCTTTACATTTAGATGTGGGTATCCGATACTGTTTCTCACCTGTTCAAAGGCTCTGCCTGCCGCAAACATTGCAAAGGAGCTCATAAACGGCACATATCCACAGGTTGACATTCCGGCTGCGATGCCTGCCATATTACATTCTGCGATACCACAGTCTACATGGCGTTCCGGAAATGCTTTCTTGAAGATTCCGGTCTTTGTTGCTGCTGCAAGGTCTGCATCCAGTACGATCAGGTTCTCATGTTCTTTTCCAAGCTCAACCAATGCATTACCATAGCTGTCTCTTGTTGCGATCTTCTTTACTTCTGACATAACACGTCACCTGCCTTTTCCAGTTCTTCCATTGCAATCGCATACTCCTCGTCATTCGGAGCTTTACCATGCCATCCCACATTGTTCTCCATGAAGGATACTCCCTTACCTTTTACGGTATGGGCGATGATCGCTGTCGGCATTCCCTTGGTTGCCTTTGCTTCCTTGAATGCTGCATCGATCTGATCAAAATCATTTCCGTCGATATTAATTACATGGAAATTAAATGCTTCAAACTTCTTATCGATCGGATATGGGGAACATACATCCTCAACGGTTCCGTCGATCTGAAGGTTATTATTATCTACAATCACTAACAGGTTATCCAGCTTTCTGTGACCTGCAAACATAGCAGCCTCCCAGATCTGTCCCTCCTGGATCTCTCCGTCTCCACACAGACAGTAGGTTCTGTATTCCTTACCGGACATCTTCGCTGCCAGTGCCATACCGACTGCTGCGGAAAGTCCCTGTCCGAGAGAACCAGATGACATGTCCACACCAGGAATATGCTTCATATCCGGGTGTCCCTGTAAATAAGAACCGATATGACGCAGAGTCAGAAGATCCTCAACCGGAAAAAATCCTCTCTCAGCAAGGGCTGAATAGTAACCCGGTGCTGTATGTCCTTTGGATAATACAAAACGATCTCTGTTCTCATCCTTTGGATTCTTCGGATCTACATGTAATTCCTCAAAATAAAGATAAGTAAAAATGTCTGCTGCCGAAAGTGATCCGCCCGGATGTCCTGCTTTTGCAGAATGTACGGAGGAAATAATTCCTTTACGGATGTCAACAGCCTTTTTTTGAAGGTCTAGTTTGTTCATGTCTTTCTCCATTTCGTTTTATTTTCATTTTTATAATTGTCCCAGCACTTTTCCGATCTTGTCAGCGATCAGAAGATCTGCCTGACCGTCCGTCTGTGTCGGTGACATATTAATAACTACCAGATGTTTTCCCCTGAAATACCGAACCAATCCGGCGGCAGGATAAACAACCAATGAAGTTCCGCCAATGATCAATGTATCTGCTTCCGAAATATACCGGATTGCATTCTCGATATCGTCATTGTTCAGCCCCTCTTCATATAATACTACATCCGGCTTAATTATTCCACCACAACTGCATTTTGGTACACCATCTGATTGAATAATATAATCCAGATCGTAGAATTTGTGACATTTTGTACAATAATTTCTGCGAATAGAGCCATGCAACTCGATCACATTCTTACTTCCTGCCATCTGATGCAGACCATCAATATTCTGTGTTACGATCGCTGCAAGCTTGCCCTGTGCTTCCAGTTCGGCAAGTTTTTTATGTGCCGTATTCGGTTTTGCATCCCGATAAATCATTTTATCTTTATAAAACCGGTAAAACTCTTCAGGATCACGCATATAGAAGCTATGGCTGATGATCGTTTCCGGCGGATATTTGTATTTCTGGTTGTAGAGTCCGTCTACACTTCGAAAATCCGGAATTCCACTCTCTGTAGAAACACCTGCCCCACCAAAGAAAACCATACGTTCGGATTCTTCAACAATTTCTTTTAACCTTGCTATTTTCTCATTCACCTGTTCCATATACCAATCTCCCTTCTGCATAATATATAAACAGGCAATAGCGAAACTGCCTGATCCAGCGTTTTACTATTGCCTGTTATTACCGTATCATGGCATAGCCGTAACCTCAATCGTTACCTTACAGGTACTCTCGATCGTATATGTATCGCTGTCTTCTATCGACAGCTCAACAGTATTTGTTCCCACGGACAATGTCTCTGCATCAACTATAATCTTTAAGTCCTTCGCAGTAAGCTTGGACACTTCATCTGACAAACCGGATATCACAACCGTATTCCCCTCCGGGAACTGAATCGAGTAATCATAATCGGTCATTTTATTATTGATCGTAATGTCTTCTGCCGATACCGTCATCGTTCTGCTGATATTCCGCTCAATCGTGACACGCACACTGATACTTGTATTCTCATCAGCAAGTACAACGCCTTCAGGCAGATATTTTGCAACCTCAATCGTACTTTCAAGATCCTCATTACATCCGGCTACATCAATGTCATCTATCTTTATCTCTGTCAGATTCTGTAACACATCTGCAGGACCGCCGACCGTAATCTCACTTGGAACATATTCTACATTGACAACTTTGTAGTTCTCCGCCGGGACACCTGTTGTCTCAATCTTGACAGCTACCTTTTTCGTCTTATACACCGGTACAGTTACCAAGATTCCCGTGGCCTTGCTTTCCAGCTTCTTACCGGATATCTCTTCACCATTCGCATCATAGAAGATCGGTGTGCATGTTGCTGTTACATCAGATGATCGTCCTGATACATCCACCTGCACCTCTGCTTTTTCTATCCGTTCGATCACACTTGCCGCACCTTTAACCGTTATCAGATTTGGTGTAGATACCGGAACACCTGTTGTGTATCCCTTTGCAGTCTCTCCTTTTGTAGTTACCGTTACAGGAAGGGATGCTGTCTGTTCTTCCTCCAGTTCAACCTGAAGCACATTATCTACGATCGTAATACTGATGTTATTATTAACGGACGGAGAATTTGCTGTTACTGTAATGTTGACAGCATTTGTGATCGATAATTTTGACATGTCTGCAACTGCAGTAAAATCAGATGCCCCAAGCGAATTCACAACAGATCGTCTGCCCTTTATAATTATGTCTACCGTTTCACCGGATACAATATCGTACAACTGATTCTTATCCGTGATCGCATCTGTATTTATCAAAGTAACCGGTATATCTTTGATCTGCCGTGTAGTTGAATAGTCATCTACATTCAAAACAGTCACCCATACGATAAATCCAAGGATCAATGACAGAAGTTTCAGTCCCCAATTACTGAATAATTTATCTTTCATCACTGTCAGCCTCCTTTCTGTTGTCAGAAGACCTTCCGTTTTTTATATTATTCGAATCCGTCTTTTTCCCGGTACTTTTCTTTGTACTCTTACGTCTACGTTTACTGTCTTTCAGGCGACGTTCATCTTTCTTCTTTACATCATCCTGACTCAAAAGCTCCAGATGCTTACGAACACTCTCTGTATCCAGATTCCGATACAGTTCTCCGCCCTTTGCGATCGATATCGAACCGGTCTCCTCAGATACGATAAGCGTCACGCTGTCTGATACCTCACTGATACCAACCCCTGCACGATGTCTTGTTCCCAGTTCCTTATTAATAGAAAGATTTGCAGATAACGGAAGATAACAGGTTGCCGCAATAACTCTGTTATTTCTAAGAATAACCGCACCGTCATGGAGCGGTGTATTATGCTCAAATATGTTAAGCAGCAACTGGTTGGTAACCACCGCATCAATCGGAATTCCTGTATCAATATACTCGCCAAGAGCAACCTTATCTTCAATTACGATCAAGGCTCCTGTCCGATTTGCAGAAAGAACCGTCACGGTCTTGATCAATTCGTATATCGTTTTATCAGACAGTCCTCTTTCTTCTGTATCCTCGTGCATGATGTAGTCAAAAAACTTCTTTCGTCCCAATGTTTCAAGTCCACGACGGAACTCCGGCTGAAACAGAATGATCACCGCCAGAATACCGATGCTGAATACATTTTTTAAAATATACAGAATCGTATTGAACTGCAATAAAGATGCAAGTATGGTAAATAAAAATATCAATACAATACCTTTTAACAACGTCCAAGCACGACTGCTCTTAAACCAAAGCAGTATTTTATAGATGACATACGAGAGTATCAGGATCTCAATAATATCACTAACATCCGGTCTGGTAATATAAAACCAGTCAAAATAGGTCTTTAAAAAAGCCATAAGCTTATCCATTTGATATCTCTCCTTTCCACAAGCTGTTATAAGTCAGGTAAGGCCTGAGCCGTGATCTGTTGTCATATACAGTTATGACCTGACAATATAGTCAGGTCATATGCAGGAATTTCTATTATCTGGTAACACCACTGATCGTATCGTCCTCCATAGAGTCCTGTGATGAGGCGTTGATCTTTCTTACACTTTTCTGTTGTTTTGCCATAACGATCTTCGGAACAGCTTTAACATAGTAGTAATATTCGTCGTCTTCAAACTGTGTATTCTCAACTCTTGAATAATCCACAACTGTTTTAAAGAACTGTACGATCACTCCGATGATCACTGCACATACGGAACCAAGCAAAATCTGTCCAACCGAAATACTTGCCTCTAAAACGACATTTCCAATCAGGAAAAGAATAATTTCAAATAAACCACCGACAATGATAGCCGCATACCATGAATATTCTACAGACATCCGGTAGATAACATATACGATCACCAACACAACCGCAAATACTGCAACTGTGAGCAATAAATTCTTATTATCAATCAAATGCTGGAATATATATTTGTAACTTTCAAGCATATTTTCCGGATCTGTTGATTTCTCCAGTTCCTTCAGATAATCTGCCGCATCCATTGAGAAATAATAAAATATTGCACCGAATGCCATCGGTACGATCGCTGTAGGTCCAACGATCATGCCTGCCAGAACAGGAAGCAGATACTGCAGCTTCAGTACAAAGAACAGCGGAGCATACATCATGATCCATGTTGTTTTCGGGAAGAAACGGATATACAGACAATACATCACAATAAATATGATGATAAATGATATTCCGATCTCCTTGCTTGCGGAAAAATAATTCATAAATGCAATTACTCCGCCAAATACATATCCAAGTCCATCCGGAACAAACGCACATACTACCGATAACAGGAAAATGATCAATCCGCTGGATGCTGTCTCATTATGTCCCCCTGTTATATGTACGATCGACCAAAACATCAGCAGTGCAAGCACAAATCTGATCACCGGTACCACGATCTTATCATATTTACTGCAGAAATTTTTTATACCGTCTCGAAAACTCAGCAATGATGCCATGATTACTTCCTCCTTTTCTTTCCTTTGGTCTTATCCTCATTATCATAAAATGCGATCAGTTTTTTAAGATCCTGATTGTATCTTATAATATGAGGTTTTGCCTTGGCGTATCTATGGGAGTATAGAAACCATGCAAGAACCATAAATAATATACATACAAGTGCATATACGATCAATAGCTTATAGGCCATACCAAGCAGATCAAGATCTACCAGCTCTGTAATCAGCTTACCCATGTTATAATAAATATATGCCGCTACAACTATCACAAACAGGATCGTTGTAGACACTAAGGTTTTCAGGCAATTATATTTTACATAATCTGATTTGAAGTATCTGCCTTTTTCCAGATCTTCTTTTCCCGTTGATTGTTCATACATGGCAAGTCTGGTCATTAATCTGACCTTTTCTTCGTTTACCATCTTGTTTTCTCCTACTTCTTTTCTAACTATAAAAATCAGCTTTTGTTATTATAATCCATACGAAAAGAATAAGCAAGCATACGCCGGAAAAAGTTTCTTAAATAGAATTAACGCCTTGATTAAAAGAATGCCATGGCCCAGGTAAGGCAGACAGAAATGGTGGGTTGGTTGAGACTTGCTTCATTTCCGAGAAAGGCACACATGCTCGATCCGCTCATGCTCTTGTGCAAACTCGCCCTCCTGGCTCAGACATGCACCCGCATTCGCTGGCAATGTGATCTTTCTATTCGGAAATTATGCAAATGTCACAACCAACCCACCATCTCTATCTGTCTTACCCGGGTATATGGATAAACAGCCTTAAAAATATTTCTTGAGTTCAGCAAATACCGGTTTCAGGCGGTCAGCGCGAAGGTCGAAGTCCATCTCCTTGTATGACCATGCCGCACGACCGATACCGTATTTTACAAATACTTCATGGATAGCTTTATACCATAATACAGTGTTTGCCGGGTCTGCGTTTTCGATCACGCCATATTCTCCGCAATAAAGTGCTACGTTTCGTTCCTTTGCAACAGCGATCGCATCGGCAAACAGATCTTCAAAATATGCTGAATCAAGATTTCCCTTATAATCAAGGATCGACAGCGTTCCGGCAAGCTTTGCAGGCAGGTGTGCTTTTGCATATGCACAAAAATCTTCCATGCTGCCTTTGAATTCCATATGATAATCCGCCGGCATGTCATCTACCCACTGTGCGCCCTGATGTGTAAAAAGAAGAGGGTCATAGCTATGGAAATTATATATGATATGTTCATCCATCGGCATCGGAATATCTCTGACTGCCTGCACGCTGTTATGCCAGTAACCACCGATCAGAATATCAGTTGTCGGTGCATATGCACGGATACGTTCTACACACTTTGGTGCGATCTCTGCCCATACGGCACCATCTTCTTTATCTACTACTTCATTTAATAATTCAAATGCAACTTTATCTCCATATCCGCCAAAGCGCTTTGCAAATTCTTCCCATAATCTGTAGAAGCGTTCCTGAAGAGCTTCGTTTCCAAAAAATCCACTCTGTTTTTCTCCCGGATCAAAGGAATAACCGGCGGTCTTATGCAGATCAAGGATCATATTGAAACCATATTTATGTCCCAATTCCAGCGCGCGTTTGATCCGTGCAAAACCTTCTTCCTTATACTGTCCGTCTTCTGTCTCTACCAGATTATAATCCACCGGCAGTCTGAGATGATCCAGTCCCCAGCTTGTAAGCTCTTTAAAATCATCTTCCGTAATAAAATTATTGAATCTGTCCTCGGAATAATCACACTGGGAAAACCAGCCTCCCAGATTAACACCCTTCTGATACCCTTTCCATGTCTTCATATGCACGATCTCCTTTTCATTTAGCAAATAATAAATTTGTAATTGTTATTTTCTGAATTTATGATACTATAAATGCATATGCGGGAATATAATATATCCGATTTTTATATCACACAGCTGACCATCATTGTTCTGATTGTATTTTTAGTGATGGGCAATCGGTTCATTTGAAAAAATAATGCTTATATGCAAATATTTTTATAGCTGTATATTATATGAAAGGAGTATTTCCATGAATAAAGAATTACAGAAACTGTTATTAGCGCAGCAGGAGGAACAAACCTATCATCTGCCAATGGAGGCAGAGTATTCATTTTACCGGCGGATCGCAAATGGGGATATTGAGCTGCTGAAGCTAAATATGAATGCAGATACCATGGAAGGCACGGGAAAGCTGTCTTCATCCCCACTGCAGAACAAAAAATACCACCTGGTCATTCTGACTGCCATGATCACACGTTTCTGTATCGAGGCCGGGTTGGATCCGGAACAGGCCTATACTTTAAGTGATATGCATATCCGGAAGATCGATGCATGTCTGACACCGGAACAACTGGATCCGCGAAAAGGGGCTGTTGTGAAGGATTTTGTACTTGCCATGCACGAGCTTCATAACAGTCCCGGACTGTCCTACCATGTCAGACAGGCAGTTTCCTACATCAACAGCCACATTACAGAACCGATCAAGGTATCCGATGTTGCAGATGCCATCAAACTGCATCCAGACTACCTGACCAGACTATTCAAAAAAGACATGAACTGCAGTCTCTCCCAGTATATGATAAAAGAAAAATGCAGGACGGCCCGCTATATGCTGTTAAACAGCCAGGCAAGTTGTACAGAAATCAGTTCCTTTCTGTATTTTGCGTCCTGCAGTCATTTTGTAAATTGTTTTAAAAAAGAATATGGTCTGACACCGAATGCTTACCGCAAGCAGATGGGCGGTCTGTCAAATGATCGAAGCGATGCGTTCTAATACAACAGCAACACCGTCTTCATCATTTAACAAAGTAACCTCGTCGGCATATCCTCTGCCATCTATAAACAGAAATGGAAACATATCCTTTTTCTCACTGTAACTTAAGATATCAAAGGTATCTTTACGATCCATTGGGGTCTCACACAAACATTTGCAGGATCCTAATTCATAGATGGCACTTCCATTTGTTGTGACCGCATACTGCATCCCGCTTCCTTCTGTCTCTGCTAACGGAAGCGAATCATAATCACGTCATGTTGAAAACACCACATTGATGCCAGCCTGTGTACAAGCATGAATGGCTTTCAGCGTTCTCTGCGAGATCTTCCCTTTGCTGTCAAATAACGTACCATCTATATCAAGTGCTATAATTTTTGGTATTTTCATATTACCACCTGTATTTTCTGTCATTAAAACTAATATACATATAAGCTCCGTATGGCGGAAGTACCAGTTCATCGGTAACTGTCGCTGCTGCATCTTCATAGTTTGAGATCACAAGCTTGCCTTCTGCACCATTCAGATATTCCTTTACCTGATAGCTGATTGTCCGGTCTGTGAAATTACAGACAACAAGAAGGTTTTCGCTCTCCCCCCTTACGCAAGAAGGTATATACATTTTCGTTCTCTGCATCTACTAATTCATATCTGACATCTGTAATAATCGGCAGCTCATGTCTTAAACGGATCAGCTTCTGGTAATAATAGAATACGGAATCCTTATCTGACAGGCACGCCTTTGCGTTGATCGTTTTATAATTGCCTGTCGTACGGATCCACGGAGTTCCTGTTGTAAATCCTGCATTTGCGCTGTCATCCCACTGCATCGGTGTTCTGGCGTTATCTCTGGATTTTCTTTGCAGGCAGTCTAAGATATATTCCGAAGACATACCCTTGCGTTCTGTAAAATCCTTATAGATATCTAATGCTTCCAGATCTCTGTATTCGCTGATCTCTGTGAAATCTGCATTTGTCATACCGAGTTCTTCACCTTCATATTCTCTGCATGTCCGCTCGATTGCATTTACCAGATATGCGAAGAACGTATTCGTTATACTTGGTATTACAACCGCTATGTTCTGAGATCCTGATCCTCTCATCTGTCTGGCTGCCTGCATCGGCGTATATCCAAGCTGTTCCATCGCATCCAGAACCTTCTGTCGCTTCTCAGGAGAAACATGTGGACTGTCATTGATCACTCGTGACACTGTAGATACGGAAATTCCGGATAATTTTGCTACATCTGAAATCGTTGCCAAATTGTCTCCTCCTCTGTTGTGTTTTCTTGTTTCTTATGTTTTCATTATACATGATAATTGTCTCTGTCAAGCAGTTTTTAGTATCGTTACCAAATAATTTTCATAATTAATTATTCCTCTAATCAGAAGCATTACAGTACTTCCATAACAAATTTATTTTTATTTATATTGGAATAAAAAACTTTTAAATCATCCAAACGCAGCAATGCCAGCTTTGATTTTTCAAATCTCCAGCAACAACCACAATCAATATTAACGGTAATCGAATTGTTCTCTTCAAATTTTTGAACAGCAACGCCACCTATACCATTATATCGTGCTCCTGTTGTAGGCGTATGTCCAAATATAACGACTTTATCCGGTACCCCCGGTTTTCCATCTGGATATGCTCTTGACCAAAGCATATCTTCTTTTGAGCATTCTTCTACCGGTTCGGAAATATACGCATGTACCAAATAAAACTCAACATCATCCACAGTCAATTCAAAATAATATGGTAATTCCTCAAAAAACTTTCGCATTTTTTTAAGATATTTCATATTTTTCCCATTTTCTTCTAATTGTGCAATAGTTCCATACTTATCATATGAATCCGCTTTTCCTGTCTCTATATAATTATAATAATACAGTAGTTCTTCTTTTACTTCTCCTTCCAGATCAGAAGTCAGAACCCAACTTATATCCAACTGTGACTGTTTATATTTTTTCATAATTTTCTGAGTTGCTAATTCGCTTTCTCTAAAATGTACAAAATCACAAAATAATTCTTCATGATTGCCTATACACATATGAACACATTTTCCATATCGTTTATAGACCCATTCAAACACTTCTTCCGTTCCCGGACCGCGATCAATAATATCTCCTAAAATGTATAATATATCTTTTCTCTCGTCAAATTTTATCCGATGCAGTAATTGCATAAATTCACGATAACATCCATGGATATCTGAAATAACGTATGTACTCATGTCGACAAACACCTTTCATTTTAATAACCGTCTCTTAGCTGACCAATATCTGTTACCTTCCCATTTTCTATCTGAAATACCTCCCAATACGTTCCATATCCCTCCGGTACTGTATATACTCTTGGCTGATTTTCATTTGGCAGATACAATTTTACAGTAGCTCCAGACTGCCCCAACATCTCATTTGCATCACCTAATAAACCATTGCTATAATCATGTACTCCATATATAAATGTTCCCTGTGAAATATCTTTAATCGTAATGGTTTCCGGTCCATATGCACTACGATCATCTACATCCAGCATTACCAGATCATTAAATTCCATATTGCTAAAATATACATGAAATTCCTCTCCACCGGAATTACCAAATACATGTGCATCCAAATCATTCGGAACAGCCCCCCATTCCAGTACAATCCTTGCTTCACCGGAAGCAAGTTCCGGACTCATAGACAGATTTTGTTCTGCAAATGTCTGTCCTTTTTGTACTGTTATCTCAAAATATTCCGTTTGATATCCCTCTTTTTCTGCACAAACAGTGTATGTATCTTCTTCTAATTCGGCGCTATAATTACCTCCATCATCTGTTTCCGTCTCTAAAATTTCTTCACCATACTGATTATCCAAACCTTTTCTAAATGTCAGTTTAACACTGTCAATTCCTTTAGCATCCGTTGCATCCATAATTTTACCGGTTGCAAGTCCTGTATTCGATTTCTCATCTTTATTTTTCCCGGCAGTCGAACATACTATTTTTATTTTACAATTTTCTGCATCGATATTGCCATTCTCATCACAATCGAGGTAAACAGTACATCCTTTATAATGTACCATCAAATAATTATTTTTATTATCCTGTTGAATTTTGGGGTTTTCATTAAAAATATCACATACATCTTCATATTTTAATGTTCCATTGGCATTACCTATAATTACATCTAATGATGATACGGTAATATAACTCGGCACAATATTTCCAAGCGGAACCCCATTACTCGTATCCGTTAGATTTGTCTTTCCATTTATATACCATAGTTTAGCATCAAATTCATTATATGAAATACTAACTACATCACTTCCATTTTCAAATGCAATAACTCCGGTTCCATATTTTTCTGTATAATCCGTATATCCTTTATCCAAAATACTATCAAAAAAGTCATTTTGCAAAAAAGGTGCTTCATCTTCCGATTCAGTATTCTCACCAAGTGCGGATTTGTTGCCAGAATCAGACTGTCCCGTTCCTTTATTCACAAATCCAAAACCCTCTACATAACCATAATTCACAAGTTGATTGATCATTGCTTTAATACTTTTGCTCTGAGTTCTCTGATATCCAAGGGTTAGAATATGATCCAAACTTTCCATATCTCCGGTCATCTGATAAACCTGTGCTAATTTGACATATATATCTACATCTTTATCATTAATTTTCAACGCTTCATTGTAAACACGAATAGCTGAGTCATAATCTGACTCAGCCAAATATCGATCTGCTCGTTTTACCTTATCTTCATACTTCCGATGGGTTACCTGGTTATTCACAATCACAATTCCTAATATCAAACAAATTACTGCTACTGCCACGCCGGAAATCAACGCTATCCATTTCATACGTTTCTTTTTTTTATGTATATTAGGATACAATGGCATACCACAGTATGCACATTGTTCCGCATGATCATCATTATAATTATTGCAATTGCCGCAAACCATTTACCCATCCTCCTATCATCAATTATTAACTGTCTTTACGAAGTTCTTCCAATACCTGATCATATTTTGCTTTCATAACCATCTGCTCTTCATCCTGATAGCCAACCGCATATACAGTTTCTATCTGATCATTATTGAACAAATAGCCTTCATTCGCTCCCTGATATCCTTCCGGAAACGGACAGCCTACATAATCCCATATTCTCGGTTTTGCCTCCCCCGGTACTGTCTGAAACTGGCATATGCCTATAATCATTACTTTTTTTGTACTATCCTTCAATAAAACTACTGAACCAATTGGTAATACTCCTTCTAACATACAAATATCCTCCTTTATAAATATCATTTACATTCTTTATGTGATGGGTATAATTCGCTAAATATATTCAAAGTTATCACCTTGCAAGCAAATAAGTTTTCATTATTATACCATCATATACTCAACTACGAAAACCTTCGTTTCAAATAACTCCGTACTCCACTTGAAATACCTTTTTGTACGCTGTTATAAATTCCTGACGAAAATCCTTTTATCGCATTAACAGCCTTTCCATAATCTATTTCTATAGATAAGGAAACGCCAAGACCTATAGACGCTCCAAGATCCGCACTGATTTTTCCATCCCCGATATCAACATTCGCATGAGCTCCCAAACCCACATTTACGGAAGCCTTTGCCTTTGTATCAACACCAAGTGCAGTTACCCTTGCTTCAGCACTTGCGTCTACCAGAATGGCTTCAGCACTTGCATTCAGATGCGCATTTGGGCTTAAATTTCCATCTTTATCAAACAAACCTGTACTTAATCCGACTTCAGCGCCTACTTTACCAGCAGTAATATGTCCCTCTGCACCAGCTCCTAACATATCATTACCTATTGAAGCTACTGCATTTGCTGTAAAAGCAGTAAATGATGCTCCGGCTGCTGCTGTAAATTTGGGATCTAACACCAAATTTCCATCTTTATCTGTCTTAAATATACTTGCAGAATAAGATGCATTAGCCTCATATGCAGCTACTTTGTAATCACCATGCAGATATGTATCTCCGTTATGATAAGTGTAATCACCCTGTTTATATGCTCCATCTACTTTCCAGTTACCTTTTTTTGTTGTAGATTCTACAATTTTATTATTCATATTTTTATATATATTTGTCGCTTTATCAACAAGCTCTTTTATGCCATCAAGACTTCCTGCCGACAGATTTCCAAGAGATCCTGCTATTCTATGAAGAGTTTCCCTCATAATCTCGCTATATCCCTTCATCTCCATGTAGGCTTTCATCTCTGCCATTGTAGTTTCGCTTGTAATTTTTTTATTATAGCCATATAAATAGCTGATATTAACTGCTTCCCTGCCAAGTTTTTTTGTATAATTGTTCAGTCTCGTTTTTAAAGCCTGTGTCGTCGGACTGTTGTCTGATAAAAGCCAGGCTATTCGTGTAAGCTGTAGATTAGTCACTCCCAGATTAACAAACATTCGGGATAAATCATCTCCAGCCTGTCCCATCTGCTGTTTATTCAACTCATAATTACCCATCCAGTCACTCCTCTCATCTTTTTCTGCAATTTTTGAACTTGCCTCATACTTATTTTTTCATCTCAAAGGACTGCTCATACTTTATCAACGGGACAAATTGATCTGTTTTTTTCGGCAGCATCTCATTATTCCATATATTTTTTTGATCATCTGCAAGCTTATATAGCCAGGCTTCATGCCTCATTTTCACAGTAAAATGTTTTGGCATCACTGAATCTTCATCCCCGATTGGTCCAATTATCTGCCGCATTCTCTGTTCATCCGCCCAGCTCATACGTTGGAATATTAATTCTGTTCCATCCGGCATTTTAGTTCTGTTATTGTCTAAATGCTCCGGCAGATCATCTACCATATCCTGAATTTCTCTCTCTTTGTCCTTATATGTTCTGCAAATTTGTTTTCCCTGCAAAATCAGCCTGTCTATTTCCTTATATTCATCCATCATATTTTTTATGAGATGAGAAATCCGCCTGTCAAAAATTTCTGTATCAGATTTTACAGAAGTCCATATCTGATCTATATCTGTAATCTGTTCATCAAGATTTGAACGGATTTTTCTCATTTTACTAAGAATCTCTATGAATATTTCTTCATTAAATTTAATCATACCCATTATTATCACCCGTTCTCACCTTATTGCAGCATCGGCAGAATCTCCCATTTTCAGGTTGATTCTGCCATGTCTGAATATTCTTCTGTTTAGAAAATATCCTGTGTATTTAATGCATTTACCTGCTGAGTCTGTGTAGATTCCATCTCTTCGTATTTTGCTGCCGCATCATTCAGATTGTTAATATGCTGCTGCAATGCATTTAATGAATCCTGAATCTCTTTAGCAACATTTTCATATTTTTCTACATATGCTTTTCCTGATTCACTGTTCCATGCTTCATTTAATCCGCCTACTTTTGTCTTCATTTCTGACATCAAAGTTTCCATTATCTGCTTCTGTGTACTGATTTCTCCTGCTTTTGTTCTTACCTGTGCCGGGTCAACTTTCAAAATTAAATCTGCCATATTAATTCACCTATACCTTTCTACAATTATCTCTTTGATACTATACTCTTAACTTCTTCTTCACTCTGAATGTATTTATTTGCAGCAGTACGAATTGCTGTTGCATAATCCTGCATCAAAGTTGAAAGATTATTGAACTTTGGTGCATCCTCTGCAAACAGATTATTAAATGTATCATTTGCAGAACCATCCCACATAGCATCCATTTCTTCCTTTAATTTGTAAATTTTCTGAACCGCGTCATTCCATTCGCCAATCTTTCCCTCAATGTCTCCCGCAATCGTTCCCATTGTCTCTGGTGTTACTGTCATCTGTGCCATAATAATCGCTCCTTTTCTTTTTAATATTATTGATTAAACATCTGAGCATTTTCACGCTCAATCCGTTTAATTTCTGCTACATATGTTCTAATTGCTTTCGCAAGCTCATCTGCTTCACCGGATAATTTTGCAAGATTTCTCTTAACAATCATCAGTTCCTCTACATAAGTTCCTGTTGACTCACTCTTCCACGAAACTTCGACCTCATCCCGGATACCTTCCAGAGAGCCTGAATAACCTGAAACATCATCCCCTGTTTCCTCTAACTTTGAAGCCACTTTCAATAAATGCTCTGTGTTAACATTAATCTGTGCCATATCTGTCACTCCTTAAAAAATATCTGCTGTTGAAAGATCATCCACTAATGTATCAACCTCTTTTTCAACTTTTTCATAAGCCACAACTGCCTGTGATAAGTTCTCCCGACTTTGTCCTACCTGCGTTTTCAATCTGTCAACATCCGTAGATAAGCTAGTCTGATTTTCTACAAAAACATCATGGGCACTACCATCCCAAAATGTTCCGGTATTTCCTTCCAATGTACTGATCGCACTTTTTACATCTGCAAGTGATCGTTCCAGTTTTCCAAGAACCGTGACTTTATTTTTTAATACTGTAAGATCCACATACAACGTTTTTGTATCCGCCATTTCGTCACCTCCTACAATGCTTTGATTCTGCCTGCAAGTGTATTTACTTCACGTTTCAGATTATCTTCACATGGTTGATAGTCTTTGCTTATAACATTATTTAATTTGGTAATCTCTTTCTCCAGCTTCTGAATAATCTGATCGATAAGTCTTCCGTCAATCTGTATCGCATCTTCATAAGCCGAACCGGCAATACTCTGCCATGCCTGTTCAATATCTGCCTGTAAAGTTGCTATTTCATTTTTGTAACCAGCCAGATTATTCTTTTGTGTTTCCATCTGTCTCACACAATGTCGCATTTCCTCAACGTCCCACTTGTATTTATCTTTCATCCTCTGCTCCTTTCGCTACTGTCTGTGTCGTCTATGTTTTATATCTTATCTTTTTTTTATTTTTTTTGTTCCATGTCTGACAAACTGCAGCATTTTGGGAACCAACGGTCATTTTATACCAACATAATCCGATGTCCGCTCAAAACACCCGCCTGTTCTACCGTATACTCTGGATTTAACACAGTCTGCCTTTCAAATAAATACAATAATAAATTTGACTCATCCATAAACAACTCATCATTATTTTCAAATACCCGAATTTCCTCTATAATCTGCTGAATAGCTTCTTGAATCTTCATTGCTTTCGGAAGCCACATATCATATTTTTTAATTGTTGCAGCACAGTACAATTCTATTAAAACCTTATTCATGTTTTATGCTCCTTTCCATATACTGTTTCCAAGTTATCCATCCAGCATCTGTATTTGTAATGCAGAACCACATACTATCATCCGCATATCTGCCATGTTCATCCAAGGCCAAATCAAGAACTGTATGAAAAGGATAAACATGCCAGATTCCATTTATTCTTTGATCTTTTACCAGTTCTATTATAATCTCCGTATTCTCGATCAAGATCGTTTTACAATTTTCAGACAATATATAGCTTTCAGCACATGCAATTGAAACAATCACTACCTGCATTACAGCATCCATCGAATAACCGGCTCCGCATTTATGTAAAACACCAATCTGTCCCAAATGCAACTTACATGCCTTCTTTTGTTCATCTGTTAAACCATCTGTATTTATGTCCAATAATTGAAAACCACTTATCCCAAGCAGATCGATCATAGTTGCAAGCTCAATATTTGTAAAACGGTATCCTATTGCCATCCGTCATGCCCCCTTACATATTGACAGCTTTTCTGCCATATCTGCCTTTACTGTTCTTGACATATCTGCTATAAGATTTTCTTCCAGAAAGATCTCCATATTTTTATAATCTACCTGTTGTATTTTCCTTAAATTCACAATATAACTTTTATGACTACGCATAAAATAATCCGGTAGATTCTCTAAAATATGATTAAATGAATCATAGAACTCATATTCCTGTGCAGCTGTATACAATACAACTTTTTTGCTCACTGCCTCGAACATAAGTATCCGGCTGCATTCTATGTAATATTCTTTCGAACGAATCTTAAACTGAAAAATATCGGTTTCCTGATTATCTTGCTGCAGATCCTGTTCAATAGCATCTATAACAGAACAAACATCCTGTTTTTTTACTGGTTTTATCAGACATCCTGCTGGTCTTACAGCAGGTGTCATATACGATACAATTTCTGCAAGATTTTCTGCGATCAAAACCACATAGTTTCCTTGATTTTTACCTCGGACTTCATTGATAAGAAGATCAACCGGTGTTCCGCAAGCCAACATGCAGGTCATTTTCACATCTCTTTCCTGAATAAAACCTCCTGCCTGCTCAACATTAGAAAATCCATATACTTCCATATCAAAATTCTTTTCAAAGCAATAATCAAAACAATCTTTTTTTATAAGACCCATATTCTTCTGATCTGGATCACATACAATCACATCAGTCATCTGTATCCCTTTCATGTTTTGGTATGAACAAACGATATGGCGAACCTTTCTTAACCGAATATCCAATCTGGTCTGGTAACACCTGTGTCTGAACCGTTAATGGAAGTGCGAACTCAAATAAACGCTGTTCATTTAAACGACCACCCATATGTATGCCGGTTCTATACTGTACAAAATTCTTACATGCCTGCGTATAATAGCTGCTGGAATTGAAGCCAGGCACAAAACCCGCCATAAACACAATTCCCAATTGCTTCCCTTCTTTGAAAAAGAGTTCAACAATATTATTCATTGCTTCTTTATAGCTAGAATCATAAATTTGCTGTATAAACCGGTCAAAGTCATCAAGTAATACCAACATAGGCTGAAATTCCTGAACAATAACCGGACAGAAATTCTCATTTCCTTCTGCAATCAACTGTTTCTTTCTTGCACTTCTTGCCTTAAATTCCTTTTTCATAAGTAACAGCAACTCATAGATTCCATCCTGATCGTGGTAAATATTCATTTCGCACCGATTCTGCAAACCTGAAAATTCAGAATTCAGATTTACAAAATGTATACTAAACCTTGCCATATTTGCCACATACAATGTGTTTTTATATACATTATTAATTGCTCCTACACCGGTTCCACTTACTCCATAGCAATATGTCGTCTGGAGTTCAATTGAAACAGGTGTAATCGTTTCCATTTCATAAGCAAGAGGCAATCGCTTTTCTGTAACAAAATCACCGAAATCCTCCAAGACCTCCGCAAAACTCTTTTTATCCGGTAAAACAGGAATCCTCTTTGCACAGCAACCATGATACGTCTTTACATATTCTTCGAAGTACATAGTCATATTCTGTCTGCGCTCCAATTCTGCCGTCCCAAGTGCCGGTAAAGCTGTCTGGAATTCCAAAATATCATGAAACGCAACCAATCCTCTTCCTGTTATAGCCCCAGGCATAACAGCAGGACTCTTTCCAAGAACATCTAAATAGTCCCCTTTTTCCATAAGTTGTAACGGAATAATTTTTGTAAAATTCTGCCTGATTTTATAACGAATGTCCGCTGCCCGATTTGCAGTGATCACCACTTGAATACCATATTTACTGGCTTCTCGTGTCAACTTTGTAAAAGCATCCTCCAAATTCTCGTAATTTTCCAAAAATTCAAAGTAGTTATCAACAATAAAGAAAATTGTCGGCATCGGTTCTTCTTTCAACTTCCTATATTCCAGATATCCACCAATTCCTTTCTGCTGAAACCTTTCTTTTCGTTCCTGTATTATCTTCTGAAGAAATTTGAACACCCTCGGGATTCCCTCTGTATCATCAGAATAATAAACTTCACCTACATGAGGCATAACCATAAGCTGCTTCATTGTCCTTCCGGAAAAATCCAGAATATAAAATTGTACCTGCTCCGGAGTATACATTTTCATCATAGAAACAATAAGTACAAGTAGCAGATTACTTTTACCAGATCCGCTGTTTCCTAAGATAAGCAGATTGCTGATCTGATCAAAATCAATTGTATAGGGGAGAGTTGTCTGTCTTTCCGGATCATCAATTTCACCAATCCATGCAATTGTCCTCTCTTCAGTTTTAACTACATATTTCTGCATCAGATCATCTAAAAAGATATGTGAAGATAACGGCGGTAACCATAATGGTTTTGCACTATGAACATTACTTTGATCAGCAACTTCAGCTATATAATTCACACAGGCATCAAGCTGTGAGATCGTATTTTCCATTTGATCCCGCTTTTTACGTTTTTCCACACACTTTTCTCCATCAATCCTGATCATCATAACCGAATCCTTCACTGTGCCAATTTCATTATGCGGTTCATAATCAGCGCCTGAATATCCAGACTGGAACAGATCAAAGCTTTCATCATTTCCTATCTGCAGATATGCCCGTCCGGTTTGGGTCAGATAAGCCGCTTCCGGTCGTTTCAGCATTCCCATACTATCCTGTTTATCCTGGACTTTCAGACATAACTTAAATCTCGAGTTTGACCATATTTCATCATCTACTACGCCCGCCGGTTTCTGTGTAGCTAAAATCAGGTGTATACCAAGACTTCTTCCGACACGTGCAGCCGAAACCAATTCTCTGATAAACTCCGGTTGCTCTTTCTTTAATTCTGCGAATTCATCTGAAATTATGATCAAATGTGGCAACGGCTCATCTGCCTGCCCATCCCGATATAACCGGATATATGCATCAATATGGTTGATCTTATATTGATTAAAAATCTTCTGTCTCCTTTTAATCTCACTTCGTATAGAGATCAAAGCACGTCTGGTCATGCTCTCATCCACGCCATCCGTTTCTTCTCCACCTGCACCAAGGTTGGTAATAGTTCCGGCCAGATGTGGCAGTTTCTGAAATACATTTGCCATACCTCCGCCCTTATAATCAATCAAAATGAATGCTACTTCATCCGGATGATAATTCATTGCTAATGAAAGAATAAATGTCTGTATCGTCTCACTCTTTCCCGAACCGGTAGTACCTGCTACCAAACCATGTGGTCCATGCTTTTTTTCATGTATATCCAGATACATCGGTTTATTACCAACAGTAATACCGATCAGTGCACTGATTCCCTCATATGCACGATGTTCTTTATATCTTTTCAACAAATCCCACTGTTCTACTCTGCCAATTCCGAGCAGTTCCATATAATCGACGCTATCCGGAATTCCCCCCTCTGAAATCTCATTAATATTATACGCAGCTATCATACGTACAAATCTTGCTGCTTCATTAGAAGCCAAACCATCAAAAACCACTGTCTTTGTATAATCATAACTTTCATTAAGTTTGTAGATTCCCTGATATGTATTGCTGTTTTCTATTACATATTTACATTCATTCGGAAGTTTACTGATCGTCTCGTATAAAAGCACAAATGTAAATCCATAATCTTCCTTTGATGTCATATATTTGTAAATCTGCTCATTATCAAAGAAATCCTTCTCTGTACAGAACACAACATATCGACATGGAAACGTGTTATCTTCTTCGTCCCCATCCAACTTCTCCTGTCTTGAACGCAATTCTTCCGTGAGATATCCAAGCACATTTTCAACACTTGTTTTATCATCTGCTATATATCTTTTTTTCTTGTCATGACTGAATACGTGCGGCAGCCACTTTGCCCATTCAAAATCATATTCTTCTCCATAAAGAATCGCTATTCTTACATCCGTATAACTATGCAATGCTGCCAACTGTACGATCAGGTTATTTGCTATCTGTGTTACTCCTTCCCGATCTCCGGTTACACCAATTATTTTATGTGCTTTCAGATCAAGCAACTTGACTGTATCTTTTATATACTCAAATGCTTGAAACAATTTTGACGGTTCTTCCACTAAATCATCTTTATCTACCGAAAATTTTTCTTTTGGTATCACAACCTGATTTGGTGATTTAATCAAACCGGTTCCCAATCTTACCATCATGAAATCTTCATGATTAACGTTTCGATTCCAAAGGATACTGATATCAGACTCAAGCCGATTGATTAATATTCGCGAACTGATATATTGCTTACTCAGAATATCCTTGTTGTAATCCTGTTTTGCAAGCAGCAATTCTTCATTCTTCTTAATATATTCCCGATATGCAAACTGCCTTTTTTCCTCTTCTTCTACCATAACTCGTCTGTCATATCTGGTTCGCAAAAGAGACCACATAATACCGAAGCCGGCAAACATCACTACAGAAACCAGCATTCCCATATACATAAGCGGACTACTGCTTGAATTATTTCTACTATTAACATATATATTAAATAATACAGTTGCCAGAATCGGTAATGGCATTGTGAGCGAAGGTCCCAAAATGAATAACAATGGTGTTTTTCTTTCTTTCTGTCTGCCCGGTGGGCCTTCAATCTCTATTTTTTCTTCATCAAGCGGTTCTATAAAACGAGGCATTCTGGAGAACGCCGACTGATCATGATATAAGGTTTGATCTGCTATTGACGTAGCATCTATCCCCGGCAAAGAACAGGATATATCTCTCATTTGGTTTACTGCGATCGTATTTCCAAGAAAAATGATTTTATAACCAAATATATAAATCTGATCAAACGGCTCTAAGACACAGCTTTCTTTTACCTTTTTATAATTTACATAAGTTCCATTTTTACTTTTATCAAACAAATACCAACGTTTATTCTGATATGATAAAATAGCATGGCAGTTACTTACATAACGGCTATTTATACATACATAATTATTTCTTCCTGAACCTACAGATAACGTATCTATACCTATCAAACTGAATTTCGAAAAGCTTGCCATATCTTCCCGAAATACTTTAACCATGATCGAAAAATGTACACCGCTCGCATAAACTTTTCCTGTATACACTTCCCCATCCTTTAACTCTCTACTTTCAAATGTATAATGTTCAAAACTCAATCGTACATATTGATTCGTCTTAAACTGCCACACCTGATCCCATACCTCATAAGATAAAATCAGGCCCTTAATTCCGGTTTCAGAAGACAGATCCAAATCTCCCTTTCTATTATCAAGTCCCGGGAGTACATATTCAATTACCGAATCACCATAGTTAATATAAATTATAAATTTGTTCATCCCGCTCTCCTCTACAAATACCCCTTATCCTTTAATTCTTGAAAAATCCGTTCGAGCTGTTCCACATTGTTATCTGTTGCAATATTATCCGTTTGCTTTTCATATGCCTGTATTGCCTGTTCATAACATTGTTTAAAATCTGAAAAATCCAATACGATCTTTGTCTTATTTACTTCCCGGTTATATGATAAAAATGTCTTTTGTACTAACAATCTGTAATCATTTGGATAACATTCCAATAACTCATTAATATAGGCTGCCGCATCTGTATATGCTCCTTCATTCTGGTATATTACGATTAAATTTATTGCTTCTTCCAAACTGATCTTATTTTGATTCCGTAAACTTTCTAAATATCGTTTCGCATACTTATAATATGATGTTTTATCATTTTGATCAGCCAATGAAGCCAATCCCATATACGCATCTGCAAGTATACGGTATTTTTTGTCTTCAAACTCAGATGACACTTTGACTGTTGTCAGCATATCTACTGCTTTTTTATATTTTTTCTCCCGGCAGTACAATTCGCATAACTGTATTGCTATCCTACTTCTGGATTCCAGATTGCTACAGGTTCGAAGAATTCCTGTCAGCTCATTCTCTGCATCTTCATAATCACCATTTTCAAATGAAATCTCCGCATAAATCAATTTTTTATCATACTCATTTAAATCACCTGCATAATTGTCTACAATCCGTTCTGCCTTAGTTATTTGATCCGATCGAATCAACGCCAACGCATAATCCCTGATACAACCGGAATCCGATATATACTGCAAAGCTTCTTCATAATAGGAACTCGACTGTTCATAATCTTCTAATGAAAAATATGACTTGGCGATCTGATATAACAACATTCCTTTCTTTTCAGGACTCTGCTTAAAATATTTCCGATAAGCTTCTTCATTTAACAGCTTCATAGCATCTGTTTTTACTGTTTCAGGATTACTCTCCGTATCAAGCTGAATAACCTGATCATACCGATCTACAAATTCTGATATATTTTTTTGTCTGGAATACCTATATCCCCAAATGCCTGCACAGCCTATTAAAATACCAATCATACAGGCGCCTGTAACAATTCCTGCACGTATAATTCGATATTGTTTTGTATGCTTATAGATATTTCTGACATCTGAAAGCATCTCTGCTGCCGATTGATATCGACTATTCGGATCACTTTGCATCGCCTTTTCAACAATCTTTGCAAATGCCTCTGTGTATCCAAGTTCCATCTGTGTAATAGGATATGCATGAATAATACTCTCTTCCGGTTTTATTCCTGTAGCAAGATGGTAAAACGTAGCTCCAAGACTATAAATATCACTTCTCACATCCACAACCGCTTTATAAACCAACCTTCCATCCGATTGCATAACCGCCTGCGGGTGAAGCTGTTCCGGTGGTGCATATGCTTTAGAAGCTGCCAGCAAATCACTCCCACTTTCTTCATCAAACGAAATGTTAAAATCAATCAAACAGATATCTCCATCTTTATCCAACATAATATTGGCAGGCTTGATATCCCTATGAATGATTGCAGGCGTTCTGGTATGCAGATATTCCAAAACCTCCAAACATTGTGTCAGCCATTTGGTTAACTGTTCTTCAGAAAAATGATATCCGGCTTTTATATAATGGCTAAAATCAAAGCCTTCTATATAATTCATGACTGTATAAATCTCTGTTCCAATCTGTATGAAATCATAAATCTGCGGAAGATATGTATGACTCAGATTCTTCATGATATCTACTTCATTCCGCACTTCGATCCGTCCAACAAAATCATCTTTTATTTTCTTTATAACTACATATTTTTGAAGATTTAAATGATATGCCAGATAGATAACACCGATTCCACCTGTACCAATCTCTCGAATTACCTGATATCTTTCATTGATAACATCATTTGGTTTTAACACAACCCTATTCTCCCTCTAAAACAATAGGGAACAGCCAAGGCTGCTCCCTACCATACAATTTATCTGTTTGCTTTTCTCTTCTTTGCTAATATAACAATTACAAAACCAAGTAAAACAATACAAATGCCAATAATGACAATGACAACCCAGAGGTGTGACTGTAATATATTTACATCAAATGAGAAATGAATTTCTTCAATCTTCTCATTGCCTGCTGCATCATAACAGCTTACCTTAAGTACCTGTTCGCCTGATGTCGGTGAGACAGGAAGTGAAAGCTTGCCATCCTGAAGATCAGATTCTGTCTTGATCTCCTGACCATTTAATTCAACTTTCATTGTTGCAAACTTAATATTGTCATAAACCTCAATACCAATATTCGCTACATCATCTTTCTTAAATCTCTGACCATCTTCTACACCACTGACAACACAAACCGGAGCTGTATTATCAATACAGAATTCCATATTAACGCCCTTGGATTTGTTATCTGATAAATTATCAGCTTTATCTTCTGAAGCTACCGATATTGTATAGATTCCTTCTTTATCAAAAGAATCCTTTGACAGGTTATAAACATATTCCTTCCAACCGTTGTTATTGTCTTTCTTTGTAACTGTAAAGTCCGTACCTTCCTCTAACTCCTTTATATCGTTATCGACTGTATATGTAACGCTATAGGTTTTTAACTCGTCAACATTCTGCTCTGTAATAGCAAATTTATCAGACGCAGCCGTATAATAGCTTTCTACAGCCTTTTCCAAATCTTCATTCATAACATATCTGGAACCGAATCTATTAACACGATATGCAATTGTCTCTTTCGTCTCATGACCCGCTTTGTCCACTGCAACTGCTGTGAGAACATAACAGTCATCCATCTCCTGTGTATGTGCCAGGTCATTAAACGCGAAATTCTGGCCATTTGCAACTGTCGTTGTTCCATAAGACACATTCTTTGTTCCTGTCATTCCACCAACAAGAGTTAATGTCACTCCATCTGCATTATAATTTGTATCTGTTACTTTTACAGTCGGAGTCACTGTGCCGGTATAAGATGTATTATTTGTTACACCTTCGATGCTGATTTCCGGTGCAGTTAAATCAACTGTAAATGACTGCTGTGGAATATCTTCTCCGACATTTCCCGCAAGGTCTGTGCTCGTTGCCGAGATTGTATAGTCAGCATCTGCTCCAAAGTGGATCGTGGCTGTATGCACATCTCCATTAGTTGAAAATCCGCTGACAGTCGGAGCACCGATTGATGTTCCATTCTTAGACGCTGTCACTGTTACCTTGATTCCGTTTGGATCAAAGTTATGTTCTGTCACTGTAATTGTTGCCGTTCTTGCTTCTCCATAATAGTTTCCGGCGTTTGCCTTATTATTATCATAGGAAATAGTCATTACCGGCTTCGTCTGATCTACTGTAAATGTATCAACCTTTTTATAGTTTGATTTATTACCGGCAAGGTCTGTACATTCCAAAGTGAACTCATAATCTCCATCTTCTGCAAATGCATAATTCATTGCATAAGTATCTTTGCTGACATAATGGAAGTTTGGCGTTACTGCTACATTTGATCCATTTCTCTTAACCGAGAAAACAACACCTTTATTATCAAAATTATGCTCTTTGATCGTAATCGTTGCTGTTCTTGTCTTGTTGTAATACTTCTCATTCTGTGGAGCATTATTATCATATGCAACTGATATTTCAGGATCTGTTACATCAATCTTATATTTTTTCTCTTTTTTTGTAACATGTCCTGCATTATCCGTAACCGTAATAACAACTGGAACCTTATCGCCTTCATTCATATGTGTTGCTGCGATATGGTCAGAACCATTCCACTTTTCTACAATCTTGCCACTCTGGTTAAGCTTTACTGTCTTTTCAACGCCATTCAAAGAATATTTGATGCTCTGAATTCCGGAATATGTATCCTGCACTGCAAAACTTAATTTGACATTTTCATTATAAATATCATTTCTTGCATCCGATGGATTCATATCTGTAATCTTCACATCCGATGTCTTCTCATGCATCTTATTGTTTTCAATAACAATACCATTCTTAAACTTGATACTCTTGCTGGTCGTATTCTTATTTCCATCCGCAGTATCAAACTTGATCGTACCCTTGAAGTTAGCCGAGATCTCAAAGCTTCCTGTAAAAGTTGATTTGTCCTGTTTCAATTTCTTGTTTAAAGAAATTGTACTGTCTTTGTCCGTATCATCATTATGAAGACTACAGGTAAGGGTTACATCCTTGCTAACCATCTCTTTCAGTTCTACTTCTACAATCGCTTTACTCTTATCAAACTGGCTGTAATTCTTATTTGAAGTCGTATTGCCGGTCTTTACTCTGTAGCTTGTAAGTTCCGGTGCAGTTACATCATAACTCACCTTATCCGAAACTGTTTTAGCCGTCCACTTTGCCCGATCAATCGGTGTTATTGATACGTTATATTTACCTTCTACATTAAACTTGATCGTCGCCGTATATTCACCATCTTTACCGGCTTTCCAACCATCCTTGGTCTTCAACTTTCCAATCAGTTCATTTATACTTTCAACCTTACTTCCGTTTAATGTAAGCCTATCACCGGAAATCGTTCCATCATTATTTGATGCTGATGCAGCTACCTCGAATCCGTTAAAATACAGATTATTATCAATCAATGTATATATCAGAGTTCCCGTTTTCTCATCATAGTTTGATGACAGCTTTGGCGCAGTTATATCATAGATGTAATTGCCACTACTTACTTTTGTAACCTGTTCTGCAGCTATATCATAATAGTATGCGTTAAATACATAACTACCTTCTGCCCAATCTGTTACATCTGTCTTAAATGTAATTTTCTTGTCCTTCTCATCTATTGCAACCTTAGAGTTCTCATCCTCTATTCCATTAAAGATTTCTATCGTTTCGTTATCTTTCACAGCATAGATTGCAAGGAATTCCGAACGAATCGTTCCTTCGTTATCCTTATTCAACGCAATGGAACCATTGATATATTTCTTTCCGTTTTCCTGGGAGATACTTAATATATTATCGGTCTCTTTTGTAGTCTTATCTGTAAATCCTTCACCAGTCGTTGACGCAGTTAATTTACCAAAGGTTACCGGATTAATTATATAGTAAATATTCTCTGCATCTCCGTTATCCTCCGCATTTGCTGCTCCACGTACTAATGGGATCTCTGTACTATTTTGGGCCTTATCTGTAAATATAACAGATGCGTTAGCTGCTCCGGCAATCTCCTTCTTCTCCAAATCACCAAATGCAGGTGAACCTTCCGCCATATCATTCTCACCCAGCACATATTCTGTTCCATTCAGCTTCATGACCGCTTTTGACGGATTTACATCCTTATATGCCCAATTAAGCTTACTGTTCTTATTGTATGCAGTTATCTCCGTAGCATAATCTGCAAATGCATCCATCTCGTTTGTGTAACTATTTTTTACAGAAACAGGTGATGCGTAAGCATATGCTTCGTCTTCTGCAGGGGCAGTGTTATCAATAACAACTGTACACTGAGAAGTATTCAATACATTTATGGGATTTTCTTTTCTCCACGTTCCAACGCCAAGTGTATATTCTCCATCTTTCAATGCGTCAGCACTGATGATCCAGGTCTCCTCCCAATGCATTTTTCCGCCATTTTCCATAGAACATTTATCTATCTCAGTCGATAATTGATTCGGCTCAAACTTCACAGCTTTACTATTGGCATCTTTTAATTCAAAGTTAAATATTGGTTTTGGATTTTTAAAATCATCTGTACCAAGCATCTGAAGCCATGGATCACCGGAAATGCTTTTATACAAAGTCCAACTCTCTGCGCTTGCTTTAACACGTATCTCGTTATCACTATTGTTTATATAATAATTACCTGCAATTTTGGTCAACTTATCTTCGCCTGAATAAAGCTCATATGTTACAGTAACATCAGTCATATCTACAGTTAATATAAAATCATATGTCTTTATATTGCCAACCTTATCTTTTAGTCGTACAGTATATTTTTTCCCTCTACAACTATTATTCGCAGTAAATCTATATTCATTAACTGGTATTCCATTTGAATCTGCATTATTAGATTCTAACATTACCTCAAAAGAATCTATACCAGATCCATTATCACTAGTACTATAACCTGATAATACCTGCTTTAAAACATTTTCCATCGTAACAAAGTATTCATCAGAATTACGATAATATGTTCCACTTACTGTACCTGAAACCTCATTTTGAGAACCATCATATAATATAGGAGCCTCATTATCCAATACTAATGTGAGTGTGCCCGCTCCATATTTGGCACCGCTCATTTTGAGCTTCATCTCTGTTGCGTCTGATGGAATTTTTATATTTACATCATCTTTTATATCTCCACTACCTGTTGTATATGTTATATTTCCTTTATCATCCTTAACTTTAAAAGTATATTCATAGTAAGTATACTTTCCCTTAAGCAATGTTATAGCTGGGGTTACTCCATCAGCTGTCCTATAATAGAATTTTCTGTCACCTGCATAATATGGATTTTTAAGCCCTGCTATCTTAAAGTCGGTTCCAGGCATAATATTAAGAACCTCCGCCTTAACAGCTACTGACTTATTTGCAAATGGTTCAAATCGTGTATCATCTGTACTAAGAATGACCAAGCCTGCATCTTGGGTTTCACTATCCGAAGAATTATCTTTTTTATCAAGATAATCTACAGTAATATCACAAGATTTTTTTGCTGTATCATAATCAAGTTTAAATTGTGAATTGTCGTTTTTCTTAATGGTTACATTTACATCATCCGGAACCGTATAGCGCGCATCATGGTCTTCAATTCCCAATGTATAATTCAGTGTTGCTGCAACACCCGGAACACAATTTAAAGCATCTGTACTTGTTGTGACTGTCAATTTCGCTTTTTTTGCAATCACCGTTATAGCACTCTTATTATTCAGTGTTCCAGTCCAGGCATATGTATCTTTCCATGCACCGGCAGTTGATGTCGGAGCATAAGTTCCATTATTAAGTCCGGTTACAGTCAAAATATTATAATCATTCTTACCCACAATCTTAACAGTGTATTCGGTATCCTTTTCCAATATTCTGTCTGCTGTTAAAAGACCATAAGCATCTTCACCAGCATCCTTATTTTTTATAAGAATATCAGCCCCGGAAACAGAACACGACTCCAATCTGAAATATCTGCCTGTATCTGAAGTCAAGTCAACGGAAACATCAGAACTGCTGTTTACTATCGTAGCCTTTCCGCTATATTCCAAACCATTTTTAACTGTATCTTTTCCAACATATGTACCTGTCACTTTGATTTCCTGACCAACTGTCAGATCAAGTTCTGAGGATTCTGAGATATTAAAATTCTCGACAGAATCTCCTGAAACTGTTTTTGTAATATTACCAATCGTATAAGATACATCTTTGTAAGTTCCGTTTAACTTAATAGTTATCTGTTTCCAACTGGATACAAACTTACTCATAGATACCTTATATTCATTTTTTGTACTACTGGCTTTCAAGCTCGCTACAGCCTGTGTAACCAGATTTCCATTATTCTGCTTTAATCTTGCTACTACATCATAAGTTGCGTCTGCTGCAAGTTTTATGTCAGCTAATGTAAGCTGGCTGAATTCTGTCGGCGCATCGGATGCTGTAGCAACATCAGATAATTTTATTTCCTTGTCATATACAGGAGTTGTTTCTCCCTGCTTTGTCACTGTTACATCATAGGTATTGTCAGTGTACACTTTATCAAAGTTCAGTATGATCTTTGCGGATACATCTGCTGCCTGTGTGGCATGACGATCCAATGTAATAGAACTGAGAACCAGTGCAAGCACCATTAAAAACGCTATGATTCGTTTTAATTGTTTCTTGTTCTTTTTCATAATTTTCCTCCTCATGATATTTCAATACTTTCTTCTGTATGAATCATTACAATCTGCCGGATAATGGTAAATTGTAAATTTGGAACTGCATTATTCTGAGGTGATCCTGCAGACGCACCAAGAACGGTAGTCTGCATCTCATCAGAAACTGAAGTTACAGGGCTTGCCGCCCCCACGCTAAGCGCTGTTGTCTGTGAATTTCCTTCATCAATCTGCGATATAGGCGTTTGCTGAGCCTGTGATACTTCTTCATTCCATTTTTTCAAACGTTTACTATTTGCTTCTGTTCCAGTCATGCCGAGTCTCTCGGCAGGCGTCTGTTTCTTTTTCAGGCTTCCGGTATCTGTATATATCTGCCCCTTTAACCTCTGGTTGTACTTATTATTCAACTGACTGGTAAATGCTGTATTTTCTTTTAACTTCTTAACCGCTTTTCTTTCAGCAAAACCAAACAGTTTTCCGATAACATGACGAATGTCAAATACAAAAAATAATACAATCGTAAGTACCAACATAATCGCTGATGCTGTCATAGTAACCAGATATAAGGTGTGCAGTGTTTCGATATTGCTCATACTATTCCCCCTCTCCCGTTCCGACAGTGGAGGTACTTCCATATGCTGTCAAATAAGCTGTTCTCGCCTTTTCCAGGTTTTTATTTATATAATCAACCAGATTATCGTTTGAACTATCCTTTGTAACTTTTGTACTCATATACTGTTCAATCTCATCCAGCATCTTTTCAATCTCTTTTCCATCTACACCGGCTGTTTTAAAGTTTACAGAATCCTTATATATATTTGTAATGATATTCTTATATACATACAACTGTGTTTTTGGTTTTAATGCTTCCCGGTTTTTAAGTTCAACGAGATCGTACCAGTAATCCTGATATGATGCACCGGAATCACCCATCTCATTTTCCTTACTTCCAAGCTTGCCATAATAATCACCTATATTGGTATATATCTGAGCATTGTCATACTCTTCCGTATTTGTCTTTCCATTTTCTTCTTTTACCAGTTCGACCTGACGAAACCATGATGTCGCCTGAGTAACCAGACTATCATATGACGCTTCTCCATTTTCTAACTTTCCATATTTATACCAATAGGCATATCCCATGTCATAAGCAAAACCGGCAAAATTTATTTCATCCGCTTTCATCTGTCCATCATTTTCATTCACCAATCTTGTTATATAATTTGATTCACTTTCTTCAAATACCTGATCCTCCAGATAATGATCTAACAATGCTACAAAACCATCCGCTCTGCTTGGATCAAGTTCAACCGCCCGTTTGATATAGTCCTCATACGTCGCATTATCTACTGTCTGCTGTGCTTTTTCCAAATAACTGTCATATGTAGTACTTCGAATATTATTTTCTCTTGCATGTGCATATAATGAAGTTCCGCCCAGCGCCAGTGTCAGACATGCGCTAGCCACAAAGATTCCAAACTTTGTTTTTTGTTTTCGCCTATACTCATAATCAAGCTCATTATAATGATCCAACGCATACATCAGTTCTGCGCAGTTTTGATAACGATCTTCCGGATTCTTTTTGGTACATTTCAATATGATCTGTTCCAGACCTGATGAAAGATTCGGATTCCACTGTCGAATCGGGTACATCTCATATGGCGGTTTTGCCGGATTATGTCCGGTTACCAAATGATACATAGTTGCCCCCAGACAATAAATGTCCGTTCTGGCATCTGTCTGTCCACGACCGCCAAACTGCTCAGGTGCTGCATAGCCCTGTGTACCCAGACATGTTGTATCCTCTACTCTGTCGCTTTTAAATTCTCTTGCTGTTCCAAAATCAATCAATGTTACATTACCATCCGGCTTTAACATAACATTTGAAGGTTTCATATCTCTATATATAATCGGGGGTTTTCTGGAATGAAGGTATCCAAGTACATCGCATAACTGTTTTGCCCATTCTACAACATATTCCTGTGGCTGAGCTCCCACCTCCTTCAATGCACTACTTAACGGTTTACCTTCAATATAATCCATTACAATCAGAAACGATTCACCATCATCTATAACATCTATGATGCTGGGAAGATTAGGATGATTTAACCGCTTTAAGATATCCGTTTCAGCAATCAAACCCTGACGCACGACCTCGTAATTTTGTCTGCCGTCTTTACGGACTTCTTTGATTGCCCACTGTTTATTGGCTTTTTCATTCATCGCCAAATAGACAACGCTCATTCCGCCTTGTCCAATTTTGTTCAGTATTTTATACTTTCCATCTACAAGTGATCCAATCTCTAACATGCTTTCCCTCCTAGCATACCTTGATCAGCGCAACTGATATATTATCTTCTTCCATACGGTATTTATTCAAATCAGTCAGATATGTTATATTCTGTAGCATATTCTGTTCCGTATATAGAGCTGCTGGATTCAAATATTGATAAATTTCTTCCGATGTAATAATATGTCTGAAGCCATCTGAACAAAGCATAAATACATCGTTCTTGCTAACATATCCAGAATAGAACTCAGGTTCTATATATTCTGAAGCACCAACGCACTGCAAAAGCACGTTTCTTTGTGGATCAATTCTTGCTTCTTCCGGCGTCATTCGCCCCATATCAATCTCTCTTTGAACATAAGTCTGATCCTTTGTCAACTGATACAATGCTTTATTGATCTGATAAGCCCTTGAATCGCCTACATTGGCAACATAATATCTGTCATTTAAAATAAGAAGTGTTACACATGTCGTTCCAAGATTAAAACCATGGTATCTTCCAAACTCACTTATTTTTTTCCCCTGTTCCAAAATTATATTTTTCCACTGTGCGTTTAAGACAGTTTCTGTAAAACCTTGCTGCAATAATTTAGGAAATTCCATCTGAAACCATTGAGAAAACGCCCGGATTAATGTGGCAGAGGCGAGCTCACCTTTTGCGAGCCCACCCATTCCATCACATATCACGGCAAACGCTACATTTCCAATACTTGTATGTGCAACTTGAAGTAATACCGAATCCTGATTTGTACTTTTCCGTATTCCCACATCACTATGTACTGCAACCAAATATTCCATACGCTTGTCCTTTATCTTGTGTCTTAACCTAATTTAAATACAAACTCTTCTTCTGCCAGTTTGATTCGATCTCCGTCTGAAAGTGCAATTTCCTGTTTTGCCGGAATCATCTGTCCATTCACAAATGTATAATTTGTCGAATTATTATCAATAATGTAATACTGTCCATTCTTGAATACGATGTCCGCATGAATTCGGCTAACCGAGTTGTTGTTTGTAATACAATAATCTACCTTATTTCTTTCCTTTCCAATTCTGAATAACTGTTTTACAATATCAACTTTTTCATTTGTCTTTGCTCTGGTAAGAGATGCTTTCATCTGGTTTGTTCCACCAAGAACTGTCGTCTCTCCGGTTCCATATCCAAGAACGCTGGTTTCACCTGCGCCCTCTCCCACATAACCGGATGCAGTCTGATTTACTGGCATAACCGGCGGTACCGGTGGTACCGGAGCCTGCTGCTGCATTGGCGGTACCGGAGGTGCAACAGGTGGTACTGTTGCCGCAGACTGTGCCGACATTCCACCCGGAATACCTGTTGGAGCCGATGGATATACATTAGATGAATTTGTCCGAACAGGTGCTGACTTCTTCTTACTTGATTTAACTGCAACAATAATAATTATTATAACTACAACTACTACAACTACAGCAATAATAATTATAATTAACAATGTAGTATTACTTGCTTTCTCTAAACCATCAATAGCTGTCTTCAGATTTCCTGTCGCTCTATCAATATCCGACTGTGTGGCCTCTGCATTATTTTTTACAGCCTTTGCATCTGTAATTGCCGTCTGAAGTTCTGCAAATGAATCGGTAGTATAATCATCCTCTAAATATCCGGTTGCCTCTGTTAATGCTTCATCTAATGCAGATGTGTCAACAGTTGGCAAAATCTCCGTCGTTGATGCCTCTTCCGTTGCAGCTGTCGTGTCTGCTTCTGTTACAGCTTCGCTTGCTTCACTTGCAGCCTCCGTTGTATTCTCCTCTGAGGCATTATTTGTACTTCCATCCGGCGTCTGATAGCTAATTCCAAGCATATCTAATGCATTTGTTACCTCTGATATCTTTAAAGAATAATAATATGTAGCGTCTCCAAGATAGTATGTGAATGTATTTAATCCTACAACATAACCGTTTTTATCTACCAAGGGACCACCGGAGCATCCCTGAGTCATACTTGCTGAATGCTGAATATATGGAACACCATTATTTGACATTTCGCATAAAGATACGCTTCCTTTTGAAACCGTTACCTGATCTTCCGAATAATAATTAAAATCTGTCAACTCAGAAATAGCTGCAGGATAACCCATTGCATATACATCTTCTGTAAGTTCTGCACCTTCCGGGCGTATTATCATTGCCTTTTTCTGATGAATAGGAGCATCTAACTTTAAAATGGCAAAATCGTCTGTTGCACTGGCATTTACTAAAGTAGCCGACTGCGTAATATCCCGCGTTACAACAACATCAATTTTAATATTTAATTTTTTAACATTGAACGTTTCCTTTGCCAGCTTTTGAACATCTTTACTTACTTCCGCAACGTGATCACATGTAATTACATACTGTGTTCCTGCCTCACTGTCTGTAATAAGGAAACCACTTCCACTTTGAATAAAATATTTTTGATCATTATTTGAATCATAATGATATACATTAATCTGAAGAATACCACTTCGATCAATGTCTGTTCCTGCATCCCCTTCTGCCTTAACTTCACTCGGTTTCAAAGCAAACAAAACCATAAGACAGCATAATGCAAGCAGCATAATTTTTTTTGTTGTTTTCACCATTTTCATACTCTTCCTCCTTAGTATTGTATGTTTGTATTTTGTTGTTATCTGCATTTTACTTTTATTCTCTTTGTTTTGTTCATAAACTGATAAACTGTATGGTTTATGGAATAAACTGCATAATATTCACACAAAAAACACAAACTAACTTGCGTATAATTATAGTTCCGATTCGGCACAATGTCAATATTTTAGTTGTTTTTCGACACGTTTTTAAACCGCGTGTATCTTAAATCTATTTCTTTTTATATAATAATATTATTCCTCTTTCAGTTATCGGAATATAAAAGGAGTTCACCATTATTATGGTTTTTGGACAAAGATTAAAATATTTCAGAAACATAAATCACGTAACGCAACAGGAACTTGCGGATTATTTAAAAGTTTCCAGATCTACAATTGCGGGATATGAAACCAAAGGCAAAGAACCGGATTATAATACATTAATTCAGATTGCTGATTTTTTTCAAATTTCTGTTGATTTACTACTTCGTGATTCGAATTGTTGTTCTAATAAAACTGTATCTTATGATTATCTGATAGACCACCATGTTATATTAGAAAAAATATCAAAATTGGATTCACATGACATTAAACGACTAAATGACTATATTATTTTATTGGAAAGTCAGCCACATTATAACAAGAATAGAAAAAATCACATCTAGTATTCACTAAACTATTGGTATACAAATAATTTTCTAACCATAAGAGAATTATAACATTCCCATTTCTTAACCAAATCCTAACCATCCTAGAATTGACAGGTCAAAGCTCTATAAGCTATAATAAACTGAGTCCTTTAATCACCCCCTTCTGGTTTACGTTTTATCTAACCAGAAGGGATTTTAAATTTATTCTTTTATAGTCTTTATAATCATCCACTTACCAAAAGTTACATCAAACAGTACCATTTATTACATTTATGAACTTTTCTCTTTTATTTCTGATATGGTAGTTATGTCGGCAAATCAGGTACCGGAAATTAAGAGGAATAATCAATGTATGATCACAACGAAGATAGCAATAATATTACACCTACCACGGCACACAAATCCGCGTCAGTAGATATTCGTCAAATTTTCCCGGCTCGGAAAAAAGATGACTTTTTAAAAGATTTACAAAAAGATGTCAATACCTTTAGCAAATATCTGGATTTGAACAATGAATGGCGAAATAGATTTGAAGAATTTATGGAAGGAAATAAATCTCTTCCTTTAACCTATGATCCATTCTTTAAAGCACTGTTTAACCCTGATGTCTATCCCGGACGACTATCTCATTTGCTTAGCAGCATCATAGGAATTAATGTTATAGTTCAAAGCGTTCTATCGCAGGAAAACCGTTTACTGCCAACTTCACCATTATTAATTATGGATATCATTGTACAGTTAGAGGATGGTTCTATTGCAAATGTAGAGATTCAAAAAATACATTATGCATTTTCAGGTGAGCGCATGTCTTGTTATTCGTCCGATCTTCTTCTCCGTCAATATACACGCGTCAAGGGAGAAAAAGGAGACCAATTCACCTATCACGATATCAAGACTGTATATACAATCGTCATGTTCGAAGACAGTCCACCTGAATGCAAATCTTCTGATATTTTTATACATCATGGAAAAACAATTTTTAACACAGGCATTGATCTTCATCTTTTGCAGGAATACTATGTTGTCGCCCTTGACGTATTTAAAAATAACAAGTATGCTAAAGAAAAGAATGAACTTAATGCATGGTTAGCTCTGCTAACAGCTGATTCTATAAATGACCTTGCTACACTAATATCCGACTATCCCTGGATGGAAAAGATCTGTCGGGATATGTCCGAATATTTATATCGTCCAAAGGAGGTTATCGGTATGTATTCACAAGCCTTAGCAAAAGCAGATGAAAATACTGTTAATTTTATGATTGAACAGATGAAAAAAGCGTTGGAAGAAAAAGATGCTGCTTTGTCTGAAAAGGACGCTGCTTTGTCCGAGAAGGACGCTGCTTTGTCCGAGAAGGATGCTGAAATTGCTGCATTACAGGAAAAAATTGCAATGTTAGAACACTAATGTGCAGTTCATTAACATAATTATTTTTACATAATAATCCCCAGCTATAATGCTTATTCATTTTATCTTTTAAATAAACATTATAGCTGGGGATTTTATCTGTTCATGATGTAATCTCCATTTCGCAATTGCTTATTTCCTTGTTTCTGCTACATATCCTATAAGCTCTTTGCTATACCGATATAAATCATCATTTAGCATAAGACCTCTGCATGTATCCGCAACCCCCGGCGATTTTACTTCTACTCTGAAGAAAGGATAATACCGCTCAAATGATTCTTGATTATTTTCAATATCTGTATATATATGATCCCAATCAATATCACGTAGTAAAATATACCTGTTGTTCTCTGATATCCATTCACATCTGCTTTTAGCATCCTTTTTCATTAGTCTGTCAATCTGTTCACGTTCTACCTCATATTCCAATATGAAATCATGCGTTTTCCTGTCACTTCCTAACACCTGCATTAATATAGGATGTATTTTATCGCCAGGCTGATAAAATCTAAAATGTGCATTTTCCATTATTCCAAACCGTTTTATAATATTTTTTACGCACTCAACATCCATTACCCCTATACCATATGTTATTCTATCCTCATCCAGTTTCTGTATAAATCTGTCAGTTTCCTCACATTTTTTTATAATATAAGATATCATTTGTTTTTCTTTCTCCTCGCTGTCAAATACAACATAGCGGGTAAGATCGTCCATCCGAAAACCATATCTGTAATACTTCTCTACAATATCTTCGAATTTATAACTGTCTATTTCTATACCACTGAATTGAGGTTTCCAATATGCATCAATAATTTCATCAGAAAATGTCTGATACATACACTTACCAAACTGTTTTGTCCTGCCACCAATATAATATCTTTCTATTATATCCAATTTTTCTTCTACAGATGTTGGAAGATCCATCACCCGATTAAAAAAGCGTTCCATATAACAGCTGTCTGGCATATCTATCGGATTATCCAGATACTGATTAGCGATCAAAACTGCCTTCCTAAATTCATCCCTGGAGATATCTCCATATGTAAACGCTTTTCTTTTCAATCTTGCTTCTATCAAAGCGGCAACCGCTAGCAAAAGAATATGATAAGGCATGCCCTGAGTCTTATATTCCCATATCAAATGACATGGATATCTTTCTACTCCATCAAATGAATGCGTAGGCACCATACAGATCGCATCAATCATTTTCTTTTCCGGTTCATCATTCTTAAAAAAATTGCGTCCGAGATTAAATTCTTCCCCAATTTTCATGAATGTATAGTCCCCTGACATCACACAGTATTTATTTCCATTTTCATTATGTTCTACTGTTCGTTCCAGACATACTGTGTCTACATCATGAATTTTTTTCTTTACTCTTTCTGCAAATGGTAATTTTTGAATAAGCTTTGCTGCTTCGTCATATACAGCCTTCCATTCGTCACGTGTTACAGATTTAGAAATCGATAAGCAAATAAATATACCCATTTTATGCCTCCTGTTGTTTTTTCTAAATTGTAACGGACTTTTGCTGTATTTGTCATTCAACCATTGGTTGAAACAGCCTTCTTCGTTATTAATTCTCGATAATACTCAATCAAATACTTTGAAGTAGAATCAACTATCTTTTTCTGTTCTATTCTACAAATCTCAATTTCCCTAAAGATGAAAAAATCTTCCACTTTCGCTCCCAGAATCTGTCCCAACAAAAACAGATTCTCAATATCCGGTAAACAATGCGAATGCCGCCATTTATTGATTGACTGAACTGATACTCCTATCATTTCTCCTAAATGTTTATCACTGATGTTGCCCTTATCAATCAGACGTCCTATTTGCTTTCCTGTAGCATCCATGTCTATTCCTGTAATAAATGACATACTCCAATCCATATCGTTCTTCCCTCTTTTTCTTTACATTTGTATTCTCTCTCATAATAACATATACACAACCGTACTGCCTATGATGCTGACAAACGTATTCTTTTTCCATACATGAAGGACGACGCAGACTGTGGCCGCGATCAACTTCTTATAACCGCCGCTTAAGAATTCGGTTGGCACTTCCTTCAGGCAGTATACGATCAGCACTGCCATGATGGCTGCCGGAAGGATTCGTCCAAGATATCGGATTTTTTCGGGAATTTGTTTTCTCTTTCCAAGAATGGTAAATGGGAGTGCCCGCATAAATAAAGTAGCTGCCGCCGACACAAGAATACAGATCAATACATATCGATCATTCATGAGCTTCCACCTTTCTTTCACAGATCAGCAACAGACCTGATACCAGAATCAAAGTCGGAAGAAGGAAATAATCTTTTCCTATTAACAGAAGCAAAAGCACACCTCCGATAAAACCGGCAAGTGCCGGCAAATGCACTTTCACACTTCTCCATTGATCGATCGCGATCGTAATAAATAACGCTGTCATACAGAAATCGATTCCCTCTAATTTCACCGGAAGGATCTGACCGAGTATGCCGCCAAGCACAGTGCCCACCATCCAGGATATACGACTGAATAATGCCACATAAAACATAATATCAAATCTGCGCTTCCGGTCATTTGCCTTCTCTGCGTTACGATCTCTTATCACCTCAGAAGACAGCATGGAACAATTGACGGCATATGTCTCATCTGTCATTGTGTGTACCATATATGGATAACGCTTGCCCATTTTCTTGAAATCTTCAACAAATGTGAGTCCATAAAAGAACTGTCGGCTGTTCATAAACAATGCAGTAAGTGCAATCGTGAGGATCGATGCCCCACTACTTAAGAATGTTACCAGCACAAACTGAAATGCACCGGTATATACCGTCAGACTGGTAAACAGCGACCAGAGCCAGGACAGTCCTGCTTCCTGCATCGTGAGTCCGTATGCCATACTGACAAAGAGATAACTTCCGGTGATCGGCAGAGCCTTCATAAATGCCTGTTTTAATACTTCTTTTCTGTCTACAGTCTCCCCAGCCATAATTTCTCTCTGTACTCCTTACTCACATTACAAAATCTCTGAAATCTTTTCCAATACCGCTTCTGCCAGCGCCTTGTGTCCTTCTTCATCCATGTGCTCCTGATCCCGTTCCGATGGTACGGCATAATCAGAAGCCGCCAGATAATAAAGTTCTTCTTCTTCCGCAATCTGCCGATATATCTCCGGCAGCTCTTTGGACACCTGTACAGAATTTTTTCCAAATTCCGGGTCGAATCCATCCCATACCTTCTCGCCCAGTGCAATCGGTGACATCAGAAGGATCTTCGCTGATGGCGCACCATCCCGGATCTGTCGCACAAGTTTACGGATACCTAAGCCGATACTGCCTGCCGTTGCACCATAAAATGTCTTGCAGTCATTTGTTCCAAGCATTAAAATGATCAGATCCTCCGGTTTATGGGTTTCTAATATGATCGGAAGGAGTTCACTGCCACGTCTGCCCGGACGAAGCGGATCGTCAAATACTGTGGTTCTGCCACACAGACCTTCCTCCTGTACAATATATCCCTTTTCCATCAGTCCGGTTCCTACGATTCCGGTCCATCTGGTATCCCAGTCATAGCGTTCCGCCGTTCCCGGCACATAACCGTATGTGTTTGAATCACCAAAGCATAATACCTGTCGCATGGCATTTCCTCCTTCTTATATTTTACTAATGCCGTAACGTAATATCATCATGTTTGAACACTTTCGGCATTACCAATCAGAGGACGCTTCCGCTCGTTTCGTCCTGCAACGGTACTAAGCCACCTAAGGACCGGCGGACTCAAATGCCTCTGTCTTGGTAATCCGAAGTGTTCAAACTTAATACATTTTTTGTTTCTGAACATTATTATCTTACTATTCCTAGCTAGAATGTATGAATTATATAACAAATTCCAACTAAAATACAATACATAAATATTAGAATCCGTTATAACTTTCTCTTATAGCAAAACACGTCACACTAAATCAATATCCAATTCACATACGATATTTTTCTAATGATTACAATAAAAAACTCTACAGCACTCTGCCTCTGATGGCTGCTCTTATTATAAAATAACATTGCGAGATTTCGTTGTTGCCAGATCAGCGTAAGCTACACTAACCTCAGACTTCGCGCTAACGCTCGTCTTCACTAAGTACTCCGCTCAGCCGAAGGCGAGTTAGCACAGGAGTATTTACGAATCAGGCATGTGCAGTGAACAGAAATCGCAGCACGTTATTTATAATAAGAGCAGCCACCAGAGGCAGGTAACAGTAGAGTTTTTACTATAATTTACTCCAATTCAAATGCTCCGGTATAAAGCTGGTAATAAGTTCCTTTCTTTGCGATCAGATCCTCATGTGTACCACGTTCAATGATCGCGCCATGATCCAGTACCATGATAACATCCGAATTCTTAACTGTAGACAAACGATGTGCAATGACAAATACGGTTCTGCCTTCCATCAGCCGATCCATGCCCTGCTGAACCATTGCCTCCGTTCTCGTATCAATCGATGAGGTTGCTTCATCCAGTATCATAACCGGCGGATTGGATACGGCTGCTCTTGCGATCGAGATCAACTGCCGCTGTCCCTGTGACAATCCGCTTCCATCTCCGGCAAGCACCGTGTCATAACCATTTGGCAGCATCATAATGAAGTTATGCGCATTTGCAAGCTTGGCGGCTGCGATACATTCCTCATCCGTGGCATTTGGATTTCCATATTTCAGGTTCTCCATAACCGTTCCGGTAAACAGATTGACTTCCTGTAATACGATACCGAGAGATGCCCGCAGATCCTTCTTGCGGATCTTATTAATATTGATTCCGTCGTACCGGATCTTACCATCGTCTATATCATAGAAACGATTGATCAGATTGGTGATCGTCGTTTTTCCTGCTCCGGTCGCACCTACAAATGCGATCTTCTGACCCGGTTTCGCATAGAGCGTCACATCACGCAGGATCTGTTTGTCCGGATTGTAGCTGAAATCCACATGATCCAGAACGATATCGCCCTCTAATTTCTGGTAAGTAAGACTGCCATCCTCATGCGGATGCTTCCATGCCCAGATTCCGGTTCGTTCTTTCACTTCCACCAGCTCACCATTTTCCTCTTTGACATTTGCAAGTGTTACATAACCATTATCCACCTCCGGTTCTTCATCGATCAGCTTAAAGATACGTTCCGCGCCTGCAAGCGCCGTTACGATCGCATTGAACTGATTCGAAAGCTGCGAGATCGGATTGGTAAAGTTCTTCGACAACGTGAGGAAGGATGCGATCATACCAAGGGTGGCTGTATTCGTTCCGACCAGCGTCAGATTTGTTGCACCGGAGATCGCAAGCCATGCACCAACAACCGCTACGACTACATACTGCACATAACCAAGTGCATTCATCATCGGCATCATTCCGCTTGCATAACCATTTGCACCGGCTGCTGCCTGCTGCCATTCCTGATTCTTCTTCCGGAAATCTTCTCTGGCTTTTTCTTCATGGCAGAACACCTTAACAACCTTTTGACCATTGACCATTTCCTCAATATATCCATCTAACGCACCAAGCGTCTGCTGCTGTTTTATAAAATAAAATCCGCTCTTGCCACCGATGACCTTCACCAGCTTCATGATGAAGAACAGCATCACGACAACGATCAGTGTCAGATAAATACTCTGATATAGCATACAGCAGAATACCGCAACAACCATACAGATCGATGAGATCATCTGTGAAAGGGACTGTGCGATCATCTGGCGGAGCGTATCGGTATCGTTGGTATAGCAGCTCATGACATCTCCGTGTGTATGCGTATCAAAATAACGGATCGGCAGGCTCTGCATCTTCTCGAACATCTCATCTCGTATGGTTTTCAGAGTTCCCTGTGCGATTCCTACCATCAGGTAGTTATAAAACCATGTAGAAAATACACCGATCAGGTAGATAATACCGACCATGAAAAGTGCCTTGATCAGCCCGGTATAGACCGGATGATCCATTGCAAGGATCGGTGTGATATAATCATCGATCAGTATCTCGATAAACATTGCTGACGCTACACTTGCAAGTGCACTTAAGATAATGCAGATAAATACAACAACCAGCGTCTTCTTATATGCTCCGATATAGGACAGCAGCCGTTTGGCTGTATCTTTATTGATCCTGCTGCCCTGCTCTCTGTCGGGTGCGTTCATCTGTTTCTTCTGTTTACTCATCCTGACCGCCTCCCTTCTGCTGTGATTCATATACTTCTCTGTAGATCGGACTCTTTACGATCAATTCTTCATGTGTACCTACATCCATGATCTTACCATCATCCAAAACCACGATCTTATCTGCATGCCGGACAGAGGAAATTCTCTGCGCAATGATGATCTTGGTCGTGTCAGGCAGATATTCGGCAAATGCTTTCTGGATCATCGCATCGGTCTTCGTATCAACCGCACTGGTCGAATCATCGAGGATCAATATCTTCGGTTTCTTAAGGAGTGCTCGCGCAATACAAAGACGCTGCTTCTGTCCGCCGGAGACATTTGTTCCACCCTGCTCGATGTAGGTATCATATCCATCCGGCATCGCCTGAACGAATTCATCCGCACAGGCAAGACGGCAGGCTTCTTTTACTTCTTCATCCGTTGCCTGTTCATTTCCCCAACGGAGGTTCTCTTTTATCGTTCCCGAAAACAGTTCATTCTTCTGAAGAACCATTGCAACCGCATCACGAAGCACCTGCAGATCATATTTGCGGACATCCACACCGCCGACCATAAGGGTTCCGCCTGTCACATCATACAGACGAGGGATCAACTGGACAAAGGAAGACTTTGATGAACCGGTTCCACCGATAATACCAATGGTCTCACCGGATCGGATCTTAAGATCTGCTCCGTCAATAACTTTCTTATCTGCACGCTTGCTGTAAGAGAAATCCACATGGTCATAGACAATCGAACCATCTGCAACTGTCTCAACCGGATTCTCCGGATTCTGTATCGTGGTGGTCTCCTCAAGCACCTCAACGATACGTTCCGTTGAAGATCTGGATATCATGATCATGACAAATACCATCGATAACATCATAAGTGACATCAATATCTGCATCGCATATGTGATAAGTGCAGTCAGCTTACCGGTCGTAAGTCCGAGTGCTTCGTTATTTCCACTTGCCACGATGGCTTTTGCACCGATCCATGAAATCGCGATCATACAGCCATACATGAAGAACTGCATCAAAGGTGAGTTAAATGCCAGTATCCTCTCTGCCTTTACAAAATCCTTATAGATGTCGCCTGATGCATGTTTGAATTTGCCGATTTCGGCTTCCTGGGAATTAAAGGATTTGACAACCCGCATTCCCTTTACGTTTTCCTGAACGATATTGTTTAATCCATCATATTTGTGGAATACCCGTTCGAAGATCGGGTGTACCTTGGCTGCTATAAATATCAGACCGAATCCCATAAACGGAATAACGATCAGGAATATCCATGCCAGCTTTGCATTGATCGTAAAGGAAACGATCACGGAAAAGATCAACATGATCGGGCCTCTGACTGCGATACGAATGATCATCTGATATGCGTTCTGAATATTCGTTACATCAGTGGTCAGTCTTGTTACGATAGATGAAGTGGAAAACTTATCTATGTTAGAAAATGAAAATGTCTGGACATTATCATAGATATCCTGTCGCAGATTTGCGGAAAATCCTGCTGACGCTTTCGCACCGAGAACTGCTGCAAGCACACCTGTTAAAAGCTGTAAGGCTGCAAGCACAATCAGCCATGTTCCATCCTTTACGACAATACTCATCTTTCCACCTTCGATACCAAAATCCAACAGATCAGACATACAAAGTGGAATTAAAATCTCAAATACTACTTCAATTGTTGCACAGAATATCGTAAGCAGTGTCGGCTTCTTATATTCCCGCAAACTTTTTAATAATTTTCTGATCATACGTCCTCCTTCTTTCTTTATCTGATATTTTCATATAATTTTTCAAGCAGCTTTTTCACCTGCGCCACCTCATTCTCTGAAAAAGAATGAAGCAGTCTCTGTTCCGCAGCTCTCCTGCCTTCATACATTTTATTGAGCAGTTTTTCAGCTTCACAGGTGCTGCATACTATCTTATTTCGTTTATTATTCTCATCCAGATGACAGTTCAGATAACCTTTCTTTTCCAGACGGTTCACGATGCCGACAACTGTCGGATGCGCTACATCCAGAAATACCTCGATCTCCTTCTGTGTCACCATTCCACCATTCCAGTACACATATTCAATCACTCTTGCCTGTGAACTGGTCAGATCCACGTCACATAAATATGCGTCAAATCCGGCCTTCAGCTTATCATTGATCCGCTTGATATAATAACCGATGTCCTTCTCCGGACCACACGGCAGCTTTCGATCTGTATCCATGTCTTTTTCCTGATTCATTACGGTTCCTTTCTTTTATTTACAGTTATGTATAATATCCGGAAAACGCTCTTACATCTAATGTTATATAGCTTTCATATCTTATACATACCATACATCTTTTCATGTGTAGCACGCTACATTTTATTCCAAAAAAAAGGTTGTGTCAACAACCCTTCCTGCATTTTATATTAAAAATTTATAAAAACTCCACAGCACTCAGTCACAGGGATGGCGCTTGTTATAAATAACATTGCGAGATTTCGTTGTTCTCTGTACATTGCCAGTAAATACGAGTGCTTGTCTGAGTAAGCTACACTAACCTCAAACTACGCTAACGCTTGTTTTCGCTAAGTGTACTTACATGGCACGCACTAACCTCAGACTTCGCGCTAACGCTCGTCTTCACTAAGTGCTCCGCTCAACCGAACGCGAGTTAGCACAGGAGTATTTACGAATAAGGCAATGTCCAGAGAACAGAAATCGCAGCACGTTATTTATAATAAGCGCCATCCCTGTGACTGAGTGCTGTGGAGTTTCAGAATTCTCTTCTATGAATCGCACATCCGGTATCCGACCCCTAATTCATTCGTTATGTAATTCTCCTTACCGGGAACTGCACCGAACTTCTTTCGGATATTCGCCATATTCACCTGCAGCTTCTTCCGGCTTCCCGAATCATTATATCCCCAGATCTCGTTGATGATAAAACTGTAGGTCAGCATCTTACCTGCATGCTCGGATAACAACGCTACAATATTATATTCTGTCTGTGTCAGCTTCACTTCATTTCCGGCGATCGTAACCAGTCTTGCATCATAATTGATAACCAGCTCTCCAACCTCGAACCTTCCACCCGGCCGCAATCCGTCCTCTGCCCGATGCGTAGCGATACGGAGTGCTGAACGTACCCTTGCTACCAGTTCATTTGAACTGAATGGCTTGGTTACATAATCATTTGCACCCTCATTGAGTGCCTCTACTTTATCCCTCTCATCAGAACGTGCCGATAAAACGATGATCGGTGTAAATGATGATTGCCGCACTTCCCTTAAAAATGTCATTCCATCCCGATCCGGCAATCCCAGATCCAGAATGACCAGATCAGGACGATGGGATGCAAACATCATCTGTCCCCCCCGACAGGAATATGCGGAAACAGCCTGATATCCATTTGCTTCCATCAGCGCACTGATCAGATTATTAATATGTTCTTCGTCTTCAATTATCAATATCTTATATCTGTTATTAATCATTCTCAGTTTCCTCCATATCCAATGTAAACCGCACAACAGCACCGCCATCCTGCAGATTCTCCGCAGAGATCTCACCACCATGGGCTTTTACGATCGTGGTACATACCGACAATCCGATCCCTGCATTTTTCTTACTGCTGTCAAGTCCTGATTCACCATAAACCAGCTTCCCTGCAAATATATCCTTTACCTTGTCAACCGGAATACCACATCCGTTGTCCCGAATCTCAAATACTGCAAAATGCCCACTCGTATATACACGAAGCCCAAGCTTACTCATTCCCTCTGCATGCTGAACTGCATTTTCTAACAGATTCAGGATCAACTGCTCGACTAAGATCGCATCCATCGGAATCATGATCAGTTCATCCGGAATGTCAATCTCAACATTCTGATCTTCATACCGTTTATTGAACTTAACCAGGACAGAATCTAACAGCTCATCCAGCGCGATCGGGATCTTAATGATCTTAACATTTTTTCCATCCAGTCTGGTAATCGATAACATATTCTCAACCATTCGTGACAGCCATTGCGCATCCTGTTTGATTCCGCGAAGCATACTTTTCTTCTGCTCCTCCGTAAATTCATTCTTGTCATCTAACATTGCAGAGCTTGCACCATAAATCGTTGTAAGCGGTGTCCGAAAATCATGGGATACGGATCGGAGCAGGTTTGCCCGCATCTTCTCCTGCTCACTCTCTGCCTTTAACTGTTCCTGACTCTTCAGCTTATTTGTAAATCCGCAGGTAATAACTGCAATAGCTATCATGATAACGGCAGAGATCATATTTTCCGGAATCGTAAAATTAATCTTAAAATAAGGAAATGTAAATGCATAATTTACCGCCAGAATGCTGATGACAGATGCGACCGCACCATATAAGAAACCATCTGTGATAACGGATACCAGAAATACATCCAACAGAAAAATAGAGGGTATCAAAGTCTGATTTCCCCACTCCTTCTGCATAAACAGGGACAACAAAAATCCACATACCAATATCGCTGCCGTAATTAAAAAATTCTTTGTAAAATTCAGGAATCTGTTCATCATTTTCTCCGCTGTATCTTTTTGTAATCTGTTATAACAATCGTATCCATTTCAATCAATTTTGACAAGCATTATTATATATGCATATTCTAAACTGTCACAATATATATTGTAGCACGTTTTACGGTTAAGGCATGGTAAAAGGCTAAAAAAAGAAGACCTGATACCTGCGTTTCTCGGTACAACTATCAGATCTTCCTTCATCCGTTCCAATGTATGCTTTTCATATTTTGCAACCATAATCTACTGCACTCATTCTGAGTTTCCACAATCTTGCAGCAAGGAGAGCTGATTGGGCTGAAAAATATATGTCCTCTCTGACATAAATGCATATATTATGAACTTTCCCACTCAATAATATATCGGTTTTCGATATATCTATGAAGTTATTATATCAAAACATTTATCAGATACAATAAACCTGTCGTAATCTGCAATGTTTCCGTCGTAATCGACATATTTCTACAAATTCCGGATACGGTTCTATGCTTATGCAGTCAGATACAGATGAGATTCTTTCCTGTTATTCCACTGGAATCCCTCATGCCGCTCCATAATAAACTGGATGATCTGCTTATTATTCCGTATCTCCTTTCTGTTGTCTGAATTCATCTCAATGCCCTTCATACGAAGTCCGATACCCTTAAGCACAACCTGAATATTTCCATCTGAGGATTCCGATGGTGCGATCTGAATCCGGAGTGTCCGGGGCAGTGACTCTGATACGGAATCCTGCTTATTCTCTCCCTGATCTTCATTCAACAAAATAACATTATGTACCATCCGCTCGATCAGATATCCCATGTCCAGTTCTACATTTGTATCAATCTGAATTTCTTCTGCTGCAACTTCCGGATGAATACCTGCACCCTCACAGGCAGATGTAACATTATTTAATACCAGATTCAGGATTGAAAGATTTGTGTATTTTATATACTCCTTCTGTTTTCCCGGTTTCAGATCTTCCTGTAACTGTCTGATCTGCTCCTGTTCCTTCCGGACATCTCCTGCCAGATCAAGTATATGCACATAATTATACAGATCATGCTTGATATCCCGCAGCCTGTTGTAATCCGCCAGAAGCTTCTCATAATCCTCTTTCTGCTGCTTCATCTTTGCTTCCAGAAAACGTATCATTTTTCTTTGATAGCTATTATATACGATCGTATACAGATGATAAGTAGCTATAAAAGCAGATGCCCAGATTCCCAGTGCTATAAACTGTGACATCAGATTAACCGCTTTTACCATAGTCACAAAATACACAACCAACATCATATATCCGGTTCCAACAGCCAGAATCCACACCATGCTTCTGACAAATGATTGTCTCCGGAACTTTCTGTATGGCATAAATTTCCGCATAAACCAGACTTCAATGATCGTTCCTATGCCCTCACGCAAGGCTTCTACTCCAAGCCAGACAAGCAATGCTTTTGCACTGTATAATACCGGTGTATCATTATATGCATATCCAAACAGTTCCTCGATCACTGCTGACATCGTCACCGTAACAAGATCAAATGTCATAATACCCACCATAAATGATACCAAATTTATAACCATGCACTCTTTACGGTATAATACAACGCCTACAAGCATCATCGCAAATCCAAAAATATAAATGATGGCACGAAGCCATGCAGGTGCATCAAGCTGTATACTTGTATTTATTAAAACGCGGAGGAAAAACATATTTAAAATATTCAAGCCCAGATAGATCCGGTCTCTTCTTCCACGATCCATTCCCATATAAGCACCCAGATAAATATTAAATTGTAATGCCGTGATCAGGGCTGCTCCGAGCACCTGCAGGAATGTCCATATGTTCATTTATTATCTCACCTTCTATGTTCCGGTCACTGTATCCCGCATCCGTTTTGTGACTTTTTTCTTGTCTTATATTAACAAATTTACTATAATATTACCAGTTAATTAGAAATAATTCTTCTTGGGAATTACTATTTGCAGGGGGCAACAAATATGAACTTAAAACTTTTATTATGCGATGATTCGGATTTACAATTAAAAGAAACAACAAACTTCGTACATTCCTGTCTGGATACTTGCACAGCATTTACATCCGTGATCAATCCTTACAAACCGGAAGAACTAAAGAAGTTGCTTGAAAATGATATGCTCGACTATGATATTGCCATTTTAGATATTGAGATGGGCGAATTAAATGGTATCGACCTCGCTTCTGCGATCAACCAGCGATGTCCGCAATGTGCAGTTATTTTTCTTACCAGCCATACCGATTATATCTCCGACTCTTATGAAGTCCGTCATATATATTATGTTACGAAGGATTCCATACAAAGATATCTGCCAAAAGCCCTCGATAAAGCAGTCCGGCTTACTGTCGAACGCAAGGATCGATTTCTGGATATTACTTCCAATCGTAAACGCTATGTACTCCCCTGCGATTCGATCACATATATCGAACGAATCGGACGTGAGATCATTATCTATACAAATGAACAGAAATCATACAAAGTATACGAATCCATTCAGGCTGTAAGTAAGCGTCTTCCTGCCTGTTTCTCACAATGCCACAGTTCTTTTGTGGTGAATCTTGAATATGTTAAAAATGCCGCCTCACAGGAGATTGAACTGACTGACGGTGTTAAACTGCCTGTCGGCAGGCGTTACGCCAAGCCGATCAAAGCCGCCTACCTGAAATACATTTCCGAGCACGCTATGTTGTAAACTAACGACAAGACAACTATATGACATGCGCTTGTATCCATTCATGCCGCAGAACACTCCCGTTCTATTCTCACTATCTAGTTGCTTTCATATGTTTCAGAAAATAAAATTCTGCAAATAACAATATTTCTGATAAAAAAGGGAATACTTGATTTTAACCGGAGCATATGATATATTGTGTTTAGGCAAAAACGATATTAACAGTCCGTAAGGGCAACAAAAAAGCCATGAGATGCCACTCATGGCTTTTTCTATTCCGTTTCGGCAAAGGTGGCTTAAACCTTAGGCTGGTTGCCGATTATTTGTCTCCGTCCAACCATTTGCATATGTAGTAGGCAACTACACTTGCCATAACAGAGATAATAAACGATACTAACACTTCCGTAAGTCAACCCCCCTTTCTGTGCCTATATAGGGGTGGCAACGGATTTAGTATATCACAGATGAAACTCTTTTACGAACAAAAAAGATGCCATTTACAACATAACCGCGACTTCGAAGGTATCGCCCTTGTCGGTAAACTCGACCGTGCCATCGTATTTGGCGACGATCTGACGGATAATCCGGACACCCCTGCCATGGTTTTCTGCATCGAGTTTTGTTGTATGGAATTGATTTTCTGTAACAGAAATCTCCGTTCTTTTGGAATTTTCAATGGTAACAAAGAAGTTGCTTCCACGATTCAATATCGATATATGTATGTATCTTTTATTTTTCCCATTTATATCCTGTGCCGGTACAGACTCGGCTGCTTCTATCGCATTGTCTAACAGATTGGCAAACAGACGGATCTTGTCGACATCTTCCATCTGAATCTCCGGTAAACCGGTCGGGATATTATAGGTAAATGCGATCTGTTTTTCTGTTGCAAGATCCCGCTTATCTGAGATCGTGCAGTCAAGGATCGTGTCATTTGTCACAATCATCTGTCTGATCTGTTCGATCTCCTTCTTCTTTTTTTCTATATATCCTTTGGTGTCTTTCTGTTCTCTGATCAGTTCATTGATCTCATTTGAAATCTCATATATCTTTTTATTGGTATCCTCGATCGTCTTCATATGCGTATACGAAGACTGAATACTTCTTGTAAACTGTTGTCTTTTCTTTTTCAGCTTTTTTGCTGAAATGATATTGTAGATCAGCGATCCTATAAGCGCAATTACTACTGCTATAATTATCCATGTTTTCTCGTTTATCTGCGGCATATTATCCTCTGATTATCCTATTTCTATATGTAACTCTGCAATACAGGTGATCCGGTATGCAATAAAATTTTATACTTAGCTATCCTATCTGTGCGTACAAATTTTAGTATATCTATTATTTTTTCTCTGTCAATAATATTTTTGCCTTTAGATTTTGTCCCAGATAACACCCTGACTGCGTTTTCCTCTTTCTATAAAAATTATATATATGGGTTGACTCTTTCATTTTTGAAGTTATAATAGTTCTAAAAAGAACTTGATTAAGAAATGAGGAATATATATGATCCTACAATCGCCATCCAATATTTTTGATATGACAAAAAGTCTGATGAAGCTTCAGGAAAAATATCTTGAAAGCATCCGGACAGACTATAAGCTTTCACGGATTGAAGTTATCATCATTACTTTTTTACACAATAATCCGGCACATGATACTGCCAGAGATATCGTAGAGTTTCGTATGCTACAGCGTGGAAATGTATCCACAGCCATTGATTCTCTCGCCGACAAAGGCTATCTGACCAGACATCCGGATACAAATGATAAACGGATCATTCATCTGAAGCTCTCTGATAGATCAATTCCCGTTGTACATGCGATCGAGAAAAAGCAGGATGAACTGATCTCCTGCATCTTTGAAGGTTTTTCAGATGATGAAAAGAAGAATTTTGCATCCTATAACAAGCGTTTGTATGACAATGTGTTATCGCATTTAAAATAACATGATCACACCCTGTCACCTGAATACTTCGCAGTTCGGACAATACTATATTCAGGCAAGCTTATATCACAATTAACTTTTATACAATATAAAACATCAATCAAAGGAACGAGGAATATACATGAAGAAACAAAGACAAGCCTACAGCATGACTGATTCTCCAAACAACACATCAAAAGCTTCACCACCAACCGGCGGAGAATCCATATCGAAAAACGGAAGAAGCAACCAACCGAACCGGATTGCCCACAACGCAGGCTCATCCGACCGGGAATTTCTGGCAAAAGAACCGATCGGTAAATTATTGGCAAAGCTCGCACTTCCTACAGTCGCCGCACAGATGATCAATATGCTGTATAACATCGTTGATCGTATTTACATTGGTCATATTCCACAAAACGGTTCACTGGCACTTACCGGTGTCGGTGTCTGTATGCCCCTTATCATGATCATCTCCGCTTTCGCGGCTCTGGTCGGAAATGGCGGTGCTCCACGGGCTACCATCTATATGGGCAAAAATAAAAAAGACGATGCCGAGAAAATCCTCGGTAACTGTTTTACCATGCAGATCATCTTATCCGTTATACTGACTGCTGTTCTTCTGATCTGGAATCGCGATCTGCTTCTGGCATTCGGTGCAAGTAAGAATACCATTAACTATGCAACCTCATATATGAATATCTACGCAATCGGCACAATCTTTGTACAGCTCACTCTGGGTATGAATGCATTTATCACTGCACAGGGCTTCGCCAAAGAAGGTATGTTGTCCGTACTGATCGGTGCGATCGCGAATATCATCTTAGACCCGATCTTTATCTTTGCGCTTCATATGGGGGTAAAAGGTGCGGCTCTTGCAACGATCATTTCTCAGGGCTGTTCCTGCATCTGGGTCTTAAGCTTCCTCTTCGGCAAACGGACAACACTCCGTATCCGTGTGAAAAACCTCGGTTTGCAGGCCTCCTATATCCTGCCATGTCTGGCACTCGGTTCTGCTGTCTTTATCATGCAGGGAAGTGAAAGTATCATATCTGTGTGCTTCAACTCCTCCCTTCTGAAATATGGCGGAGATATGGCAGTCGGTGCTATGACGATCCTTACCAGCGTCATGCAGTTCGCCATGCTCCCACTTCAGGGACTTGGGCAGGGTGCTCAGCCGATCATCAGTTATAACTATGGTGCAAAAAATGCATCCCGAGTAAAGGATGCATTCAAACTTCTGCTAAAGGTCAGCCTGACATATTCTGTTTTATTATGGCTTTGCATTATGTGTTTCCCTCAGGTTTTTGCATCCATCTTTACCCCGGATACAGCCCTGATCGCATTTACCAAGGATGCACTTAGATACTACCTTGCGGTTATGTTCTTATTTGGAATCCAGATCTCCTGTCAGATGACATTCAATGCTCTCGGCAACGCTCCGGCATCCATCATCGTTGCGATCATGCGTAAATTCGTCCTGTTGATCCCATTGATCTTCATTATGCCGCATATCTACACCGCAGATAAGACAATGGCTGTCTACATGGCAGAACCGATCGCAGACCTGATCGCCGTAACCTTCACCGCCATCCTGTTCTTCTTCCAGTTCAGAAAGGCACTACGGGAGATTGAATAAATTAATTAATAATCCTATCCGGTCGTTTATATTTTTCATCGAGCTTTTTCATGCTTTAATTCAGGCAACACCGTGGCACACATTGTAAAGAAGCTGGCACATCCGCCGATCAGATTCGAGATTGGCTCTGCCCAGAATACACCATCCACTCCAAGATTTCCGATTTTCGGAAGCAGAATGGTAAGCGGCACTACGATAAACGCCTTCCGAAGCAGAGAAAAGAAGGTTGCCTTTTTCGCCTTTCCAAGCGCAAGGAACACACTCTGTCCGGTAAACTGCAATGCCATAAAACAAAATCCAAAGAAATATATATGTAATGCCGGAACCCCTTTTGCGATCAGTTCCGGTGAATGATTAAATATACGGATAAACGGCTCCGGGAACAATCTGAGAATGCCCCATGCCGCAAAAGTATAGGTTACGCATAATATAGTCAGGAAACGGATGGCTTTCCGTACCTTCTCATATGCCCCTTCTCCATAATTAAAGCTCATGACCGGAGATGCACCATTTGTAATACCCATAACCGGAAGTGTACAGATATCGCGCACGGAATTCAACACGGTCATAACGCCCACATAGATATCCCCACCATAGACCTGAAGTGTCGCATTACATACAACCTGTACCAGACTGTTTGTAAATGCCATGATAAAGCTGGATACTCCCAGACCGATGATCCGCAAAACCCGTTTCCACTGCAGCCACATACAGCTCCATTTCAAATGAAGCACTGCCCGTTTTCCGGTCAGGAATACAAGTACCCATACTGCCGAGCAAAACTGAGAAATGATCGTCGCAATAGCCGCTCCTCTTACTCCCAGATTTAAAGCAAAGATAAATATAGGATCCAGTATTATATTTAAAACTGCTCCGATCAGAACCGATATCATCCCTGTATTTCCAAAGCCCTGGCTGTTGATAAACGGATTCATTCCTACCGATACCATGACAAATACCGTTCCCAGCAGATAGATCTGAATATAGGAGCCTGCATATGGGAATGTATCATCACTTGCACCAAACAGATAAAGAATCGGCTTATAAAAGATCAGCCCGATAATCGTCAATACAATTCCTGTTCCGATCAATAACGTAAAAGCATTTCCCATCAGATGCTCTGCTTCTTCATCATTACCCTTACCGCGTTCCATGGAACAAAGCGGTGCACCTCCATTTCCATACAGATAGGTAAAGGCGGTGATCAGTGAAATGATCGGAAAGCACAGACCTACCCCTGTCAGTGCAGTTGTACCGACTTCCGGGATCCGTCCGATGTAGATCCTGTCAACCACGTTATATAAAAGATTAAGTAGCTGTGCCAGGATCATTGGTACAGCTACTTCTATAATATTTCTATATACATTTCCACTTGAGAAATCTGTCTGATGTGCCTGCAATACCGTCTTCCTCTTTCAAAATAACATACAATATGATCCGTTCTGTTCCGTCAATACTTTCAAAAGCATTCTCTGTCAGAAAATACTTTTCAGAACTGTCTTTTATATTATATTCTTTTTTGAAGTGAAGTCAAATAACACTTATCCTCTATGCGTGATAAAGGTTGACCGCCTTTTCGATCAGTGCCAGTTCCTCTGCTTCCATCTCGGTTGTTCTCTGCTTCTCAGCAGCCTTCAGATTACTGAGTATCTGTTCCGGCTTCGATGCACCGATCAAAACGGTTGTAACCTCCGGTTTGTTCAGCAGCCATGCAATCGCAAGCTCTGACAAGCTCATATTATAGCCTGCTGCAATATCATTTAACTCTGTCAGAAGCGGACGCATCGATACGACCTGATCCTCATGAAGGAACCGTCCGTCTCTTGCCACCCGGCTGTCCTTTGGAATATTCTGCAGATATTTATCGGTTAACATACCCTGTGCCAGTGGAGAAAAGCAGATCAGTCCTCTTCCGGATGCATATGTCTGCTTCAGTAGTCCGTTCTTCTCAACTGTCCGATCCAGAATATTGTAACGATTCTGATTGATGATAAACGGACAATGCAGTTCATCCAGAATCCGCTCTGCTTTCGCCATCGTCGGGCCGTCATAATTCGACAGACCTACGTATAAAGCCTTACCGCTTCTTACGATCTGTGCAAGTGCTTCCATCGTTTCTTCTAATGGTGTGTTCGGATCCATGCGATGATGATAGAAGATATCTACATATGGAAGTCCCATTCTCTTTAAGCTCTGATCCAGACTCGCGATCAGGTATTTGCGGCTGCCCCAGTTGCCATAAGGACCTTCCCACATATCAAATCCTGCTTTTGTACTGATCACCATCTCGTCTCTGTAAGCACTCATTTCTTCCCGGAGGATTCTGCCGAAGTTTTCCTCTGCGCTTCCATATACCGGACCGTAATTATTTGCCAGATCAAAATGTGTGATTCCGTGATCAAATGCGGTAAAGCACATCTGTTTCATATTCTCATAATTATCTACACTACCGAAATTATGCCAGAGACCAAGTGCGATCGGAGGAAGCATCAGACCACTTTTACCGCAATGACGGTAAAAATCCGTTCCTTCTGTCTCTGTATATCTGGTCTTTGAAGCTGTATATTCAGCCATATAAACTAACCCCTTTCTATCTTAAACAAACAGGCAATTGTATCTTCTCTATGCCCTGTATTCCGGCACGTTTACAATTGCCTGTCTGTTACTTATTTACTGAATATTTTCATTATGCACCATAGCCATCCGGATTCATGCTCTGCCATCTCCATGAATCTGCGCACATCTCATCAATTCCGTATTCTGCTTCCCAGCCAAGTTCTTTCTTAGCAAGAGTTGCATCAGAATAACAGGTTGCGATATCGCCTGCACGACGAGGCTTGATCTCATAAGGAATCTTCTTGCCGCATGCCTTCTCAAATGCCTTAACAACATCTAAAACGCTGTATCCTTTTCCTGTACCCAGATTGTAAATCTTTACACCCGGATTCTCTTTGATCTTATTGATCGCTTTTACATGACCCTTGGCAAGATCTACAACATGAATATAATCTCTGACACCTGTTCCGTCCGGTGTATCATAGTCATCACCGAATACACCAAGACAAGGAAGCTTTCCTACCGCTACCTGTGCTACATAAGGAAGCAGGTTGTTTGGAATACCCTTTGGATCTTCTCCGATCAGTCCGCTCTTATGTGCTCCGATTGGATTGAAGTAACGAAGCAGGATTACATTCCATTCCGGATCTGCTGTGTGGATATCTGTCAGGATCTGCTCAAGCATATGCTTGGTCCAGCCGTAAGGATTTGTGCAGACACCCTTTGGACATTCCTCTGTGATCGGAATAAATGCAGGATTGCCATATACGGTTGCAGATGATGAAAAGATAATGTTCTTGCATCCATTCTCGCGCATTGCCTTGCAAAGTGTTAATGTACCCGCAATGTTATTCTCATAATATTCGAGTGGCTTACGAACAGACTCACCAACTGCCTTTAAGCCTGCAAAATGAATTACTGTATCCGGCTTTTCTTTTGCAAAGATTTCATTCATTGCATCCAGATCACGGATATCCTTCTCATAAAATGTTACGTCTTTTCCTGTTATCTCTTTTATTCTTCCAATTACTTTCGGACTCGCATTATACAGATTGTCAACAACTACTACATCATATCCTGCTTCTAATAATTCAACGCAGGTATGACTTCCAATATAACCAGCACCACCTGTTACTAAGATCTTCATATCATAATCCTCCTGTAAAATAAATTCTTAACCTTCGGTTATCACAACATTTATCGGTACCGGATTCTCTGTTACGATAACCACTATCATCATTATACACGAGAATAAAAACTAATCAATAGTTTTTGCTAAATTTTTACTAAAAGTTAGTAAATTTTATTCTTTTTGTTTACTGCATGAATTCTACCGCATGCTTCCGCTTCCATATCGGCATCAGATTCCGCTGGCAGGTTGGATTCTTCCGCTGTTCAATCCCGATCATATGAAAGAAGGTCTTCCAGAGTTCGGTATATTCATCCTTCAATAATTCCGTCTGTCGGAGCGTCTTCATTTCCTCATCGGACAACTCCCGCAAATACATCTTCTGAGCCTTTTCCTTCATATATCGGTTCTGTTCTGAAATCTCTCTTTCTCTATCTGCCTGCTGCCCTGAGTAATGTTTTCCCGGATGGATCACCGCATACTTCCGGTTATCATCAAGGATCATAAAATATTCATCCGGCATCCGGTCTGCAAAATGCTCTGCCACCTGATAGATCACATCATGCTTCGGTTCCAGATGACAGACATACACCTTATTATCAATCGAATTGAATCTGGCAAATTCCCGAAAATGATGAATTTCATTTCCAACTGCCCGCCGAATCTCCAGCATCCGGCTGACCGGAGGCTCTGCAAGCATCCCGATCACCCTTGGTCCTGCCTGAAATCCGATCCGCAAAAACCGGTAGATATCGTCCAGTACATCATCTTCCATCAGACAGGCATAATACACATTGATATATGCCTGCATCCCGATCTTATTTCGAACGGAACGCAGAACCTTTTCCGTCTTTTCTGCATCGGCATCCACATGGACATACTCGTCAAATAAAGTTGCCTGCACGATCGGCTCCGTCCGTAACTGCACCTTATCATGTCCGACCCGGAGTGCATAGACCCATGCATCATAGATGCAGGTCATCATATCTTCTAATTGATGTTTACAGGTAAATATCCTCATATTTACATTCTCCCATCTATATCCTCATCTATCTATAAAATCTATCCTGACAATATTTCTTCATACAATCGTCTATTCTTAAATAGGATTTTGCATTTATCCACAAATCAATTCGGAACTCCAAATACTCCCTGAGCATCAAAAAAGGATAACTGCTTATATTCTTCTTCCTTATGCTCTACCTGCCAGTTTTCTTTTGCATGCTCGCCTATCAGTTGTCTGGTAATATACTGCTCTTCGATCGGTATCTTATACATCATCCGTCCTCCACAAGTAATAAAATAATGTGCCCGTTTCAACACCACGCCCATCTTCTTCAGATGGTCAAATTCCAGATGTCCGTACCGTCTCGCCTTTACGATCCTGCCTGCTGATTTCGGTCCTATCCCCGGCACCCGAAGCAGCGTATCATAAGAAGCTGTCTGCACTTCGATCGGGAACTGTTCCAGATGCCGGATCGCCCAGTCGCATTTCGGATCCATCCGGGCATTAAAATTCGGTCGCTCCTCCGACAACAATTCATCTGCCTGAAATCCGTAAAACCGCAGCAGCCAGTCTGCCTGATACAGTCGGTGTTCTCTCAGAAGCGGAACCGGAGTCGCAAGAGACGGAAGTGCCGAGTCCTCATTTACCGGAATATAGGCGGAATAAAAGACACGTTTCAGATCATAGTTCTGGTATAACTTCTGTGTTGTCTGAACCAGCATATAGTCGCTCTCATCGGATGCCCCAATGATCATCTGTGTACTCTGACCTGCCGGTGCAAATGCCCGTGGCTTCCATGTATCCTGAGTTGCCGGAGCAAAGGAAGCAGCTTTCTTCCAAAGAGAGCCGCCTCCATTACTCTGTGCTCCGGTCAGCCGTAACTGTTCTTTCCCGAATATACTTCCCGGCAGGTAACGATTCCCCAGACTGCGTTCCATTCTTGCATCTTTCCCTATCAGGGTTCTTGTCTCTGCGATCGTATCACGCACCTTCCCCATCGGAGTCATGATCGTCTGGAAACTCTTATTCGGAGCAAGCTTCTTTAGGCTCTCCGCAGTCGGCAGCTCCAGATTCACACTGATGCGGTCGGCCAGAAATCCGGCAGCCGCAAGTAGTTCATCCGGTGCACCCGGAATCGTCTTTACATGAATATATCCGTTGAACCTGTATTTTGTACGAAGGAGCTGTAAGGTTATACAGATCTGCTCCATCGTGTATGCCGGATCATGGATCACACCGGAGCTTAAGAACAGCCCTTCTATATAATTCCTTTTATAAAATTCGATCGTCAGTTCACAGATCTCCTCCGGCGTAAAAGTGGCACGCTTGACATCATTCGATACTCGGTTCACGCAATACTTGCAGTCATAAATACAATGATTCGTCATCAGAATCTTGAGCAGAGAGATACAGCGTCCGTCTGATGCAAAGCTGTGACAGATTCCGCAGGATCGTGCATTTCCGAGCATTCCTTCCTTTCCTTTTCGATCCACACCGCTGGATGTACATGCCACATCATACTTCGCCGCATCCGCCAGTATATGTAATTTTTCCTGTATAGTTTTATTTGCTTGTATTTCGAACATATGTTTATTATAAGAACTTACGTTCGATTTTTCAAGTGGAAATTTTTGTTTTTTGTGTTTGCGGACGAAAAAGGCTTCCGCTCTACCTTCGACGTAATGGTACATAAGGCTGCAAAATACGCAGCCTAAGTACCAACGCGAATAAACTGAGACCTTAACGAGGGGACCGAGTTTAGTTCGAAGTTACACAGAGGGGGCAGGCTTGCTTCATAATAATAATACTCTCGTCCATTTTGCTCAAAACAATACTTTGCAAACAGGTTTGATATATCTGCAATATTAACAGGAAGCCTTTTTCTGTCTTTGTAATAAACTACATGCATATTTCCACATTTAAAAATCAAACTGGTAATCGTTTCATATTGCGAAAATGTTACAGAATTATTACAATTCCATTGTACTCGATCGATACATTTATAAATTACAACAGGAGGATCTTATTATGTGTATGAATTGTAACTGTTCAGATCTTTGGAATATGATCTGCAAATATCTGGGTTTAGGCTGTTAAATTAAAAAAAGGCTTCCCACTAATGTATGGGCTTATATCTTTATGGAACAGACCTTTTTTCACGTCGGTCCTTAGTGAACTGCGATAAGCAGTGAACTTAGTACCGTTACGTGAAAAATAGAACGCAAGTGTTCTGTGAAATAAAGGATATAGCCCATGCATCAGTGGGAAGCCTTTTTATTATTAAATATTTTAATTATTTCTTCTTATTCTTCAAGTCTGTCACCAGAATCATTGCTGCGCCGACTACCATAACAATCGCACCGATCAGCAGGAAGATGGTTCCATAGCCAAGGCTATAGACTATATCGCCATTGGTATTATTCTTGATCTGAACCATTGTATTGACCAGATCGATCATGATCACAGCCAGAGTCAGGATCGCTGTAAGTAACGTCCATTTTCTTGCATTTTTAAATACCATTATAATACTTGTGATCAATGCAAAAAATATAACAAGGATTCCATCTCCACTCAGGAAATTGACGGATTCTGTTGTTCCATCCACAGTCGCCTGAACGAACGGCTGGAAGTTTGCCCATATCAGAAGCACCGCCATAAGTCCGATCAGAACTCTTCCGATCGCAACAGGTTTCGGTGTCTCCATCTTCTCATTTGCTACATTTGAAAACCGTTTGGAGATTCCTCCATAGGTCTTACTGTAATCCATAATGGATAAATCTTTCTCTCTGTGCTCTCCACTGCCGGAGGTTGTCTGCACAGAATCTTTCTCATTCTGTTCTGCCATAAAAAACTCCTTTAATTACTCCTCTGGGACAAGGCTACGATCGGGAAACGATTTACAACCTTTGTCATTGCTTCCTACTGCTCCCGGAAAATGATATTTCCTGTCGCTGCATCCATCTCGTCTACAATTGCAAGGGATTCCAGATGATATCCCAGATTCCGGATGATCTGTCCGCCGGTCTGGAAGCCTTTTTCGATTACGATACCGATTCCCGCAACATTTGCACCGGCTGATGCCACGATAGAGATCAGTCCCTGAAGGGCACAGCCATTTGCAAGGAAGTCATCAATGATCAGAACATTGTCGTCCGGATTCAAGAACTTCTTTGACACGATAACCTGATTCTTACATTTATGGGTAAAGGATTCTACCTCTGCCACATACACTTCGCCTTCTATATTGATGCTTTTTGATTTCTTCGCAAAGATAACAGGCACATCAAACTGTCGCGCTGCCACACATGCGATCCCGATTCCGGATGCCTCGATCGTGAGAATCTTATTGATCGGCGTTCCTTCAAAACGCTTCTTAAATTCTTCACCGATCTGGTCAAATAACCGGATGTCCATCTGGTGATTCAAAAAGCTGTCAACCTTTAATACATTTCCTTCTTTTACAATTCCGTCTTTTACAATTCTTTCTTCTAAGAAATTCAACTGTAGTTCCTCCTTGAGATTGCTTTCGTCCTTAACAAACAATTAGTACAATCATACATCATTTCTCGACGAGATTCTACTGGAAATGTATTTTTTATGATTCGAATTATTCACGCCTACCAGTCTGATCCCATTTTGCTGAGTGCTGATGCAATACTATCAATTCCAAGCACGATCAGATACAGTCCGATCAGATAACCGAATGCGACAACTGCCATAATCGGTTCTATCAGAAGCATAACTCCGATCACGATACCGATGATATTCAACAACAGGGATACAAGTCCGAAGCTGTTACCTGCAAAATACCGTACTGTGCTGATATGGGACAGTCTGGATATACTGTGCATAATGATCCAGAGTGCAAAGAGCCAGATTACTAACCGTTGTGTGGCTCCCGGACAGAGGATCAGCATCATACCAAGCAGGGTACTTAAGATGCCAGAGGTCAGGGATACTGTCGGTACAACTCCCATATGCCGCTCCATCTTTACATAGAATATAATATCTGCTATACCGCTGACTGCTGCCACGATTCCGTAACAGATGACAATACTGTTCAACATACTTTCAGGACGGATCATCGTAAAGATACCAAGTATAGTGAGTATGATTCCCAGTATCAGCTCCATCCAGCCAAATTCTGTTCGTTTCCTCATAATTCTCACCTCTTATCCTGTAAAATGCTCATAAATTCGTCTCCTGTAATCGTCTCTTTCTCATATAAAAAGGCTGCCAGTTCATCCAGCTTTTCCCGGTTCTCCTCTAAAATCTTACGCGCTTTTTCATGCTGAACCTTCACCAGTTCTACAACCTTGCGGTCAATCTCCCGCTGGGTTTCCGGTGAACAGGTAAGGGATGTATCCCCACCAAGATACTGATTATTTCTCGTCTCCATCGCAACCATATCAAAGTCATTATTCATGCCATACTGGGTGATCATCGCCCGTGCGATCTTCGTTGCCTGCTCGATATCATTCGATGCTCCGGTCGTAACCTCACCGAATATCACTTCCTCTGCTGCACGTCCACCGGTAAAGGTTGCAATCTTATTTTCCAGTTCTTCTTTTGTCAGCAGATATTTGTCTCCCTGTTCCACCTGCATGGTGTAGCCGAGCGCACCTGAGGTTCTCGGAATGATCGTGATCTTCTGTACCGGTGCCGAGTGCGACTGCATGGCCGCTACGAGCGCATGGCCGATCTCATGATAGGCAACCACATGCTTTTCTTTATCTGATAAAACAGCATTCTTCTTCTGATATCCTGCGATAACTACTTCTACGCTTTCTTCAAGATCTGCTTCTGTAACGATCGTTCTGCCTGCCCGTACTGTCCGAAGAGCTGCTTCATTTACGATATTTGCCAGCTCTGCACCGGAAGCTCCTGCTGCCATTCTTGCAATCGTATGGAAATCCACATCATCCGAAACCTTAATCTTTCTGGCATGTACCTGAAGGATTGCTTCCCTTCCTTTCAGATCCGGAAGTTCAACCGGAACTCTACGGTCGAATCGACCCGGACGGGTAAGTGCAGGATCAAGCGATTCCGGTCGGTTTGTTGCCGCCAGGATGATAACGCCGTTGTTTCCTTCAAAACCATCCATCTCAGTCAGGAGCTGGTTCAAGGTCTGTTCTCTTTCATCATTTCCTCCAATCTGTCCGTCACGCTTCTTACCGATCGCATCAATCTCATCGATAAATACGATACATGGTGCTTTTTCCTTTGCCTGCTTGAACAGATCTCTGACCTTGGAGGCACCCATACCTACAAACATTTCTACGAATTCCGAACCGGACATCGAGAAGAACGGTACATTGGACTCTCCCGCAACTGCTTTTGCAAGCATTGTTTTACCGGTTCCCGGAGGACCTACTAACAGGACACCTTTTGGCATCAAAGCACCGACATCCGTATATTTCGCAGGGTTGTGCAAATAATCAACGATTTCTGCCAGATTTTCTTTTGCTTCATCCTCTCCTGCGACATCCGAGAAACGGATACCGTTTGTTGACTGCACATATACCTTGGCATTGCTCTTGCCCATTCCAAAGGACATCGCATTCTTACCGCCCGCCTGTTCGATCAGCTTCTTACTGAAATACTGACCCAGTCCGATGAATATAATGATCGGAAGAAGGAATGTCAACAGGAAATGCCAGACCGGTGATACCGTCTCATCGACATTCTTTGAAAATACCGCTCCGGCATCGTATAACCGTTCCGTCAGTCCCGGATCATCCATAGCTCCGGTCTTATAGTATGTGTTCTTATCCTTGTCTGTGAAGATGATCTCAGAATCATCCACCTCTACTTCACCAATATTTTTCTCATTGATCATCTTCATAAATGTTCCGTAATCTACTTCCTTGACCTGTATCTTCATCAGAAGCGGATAAATAAACATATTAAAAACCAGAAGAACGACCAGCACGATCCCATAATAGAAGATCAACGGCTTCTTGGGTGATTTTACTTCTTTCATATGTCTCCTCTCTTTCCGGCAGGTACCTGTAATTTCTACATATATGTACTGCCTTTTCCTGTATTATTTCCAAGTTTCGCAAATTATCGCAGCAATTGCCGCTGACCTGTGTTGACACAGCTTTTGGTATTGCTTATGCAGGAAAAGCTATTAGCACTCGCTATATAAGAGTGCTAAGTTTCTTTTAGAACAATATAGCCAGAAAAAAAGGAAATGTCAATCTCTTTTATAAAGATTTCACACTTCCTTTACAGCTTTTTATTTTATATTATTTTGATACATCAATTATAAATTCCGGCGTTCCCATTGCTCCTGCACCCAGCTCATATTTATTAAAAAATACCACAACCTGATCCTTGTCATTGATATAAAACTGTGTATCTTCATTGATCAAATCTTCCAGATCTAAATCTTCCCAGAGATAGAATTTCTTTTCGTCGTCCCAGGTATTGATCTGCTTCTGAACCTCATCGGCTATGATCTTCTTATAATTGCTGCCAAACCATTCTTTTAATGTAATATCCTTTCCTGTATCCAGATCAATGTTATAATAGAACATCTGGTAATAACCGGTTGCCCGGGTCTCATTTTCACTGATCACAAAAGATACATAATGTTCATCCAGACATTTGACCTCATAGTCAATAACGATATCATATGGGATAAAGTTCTTCGGATCTCCCCCGGTTAATATATAAGCGTTATACTCTTCTTCCGCACGCTTCTTACTTGCTTCCACTTCCTGGTTGATCATCTTTGCTATCTCACGATTCACACGCTTTTCCAGTTCGGAATTTCCGGTATTATTCAACTGCGGAACTTTCACATTTACATATTTGGCTTCATCCGCATATTCATATTCCCGGAAGGTAAATACCTGACACACAGGACCGATAAACGGCGTATCTGCTGCTGCCTTTGCAAACGTCGGAGATACATTCAGCAGAACCACAAATATCAAAAACATTGCAGCTACGGCCTCTCCTGCATAACGCAGTATATGTTTCTTCCGTCTCGTATATATATTAACAGGCTTCTGATCCGACATCCCTGTGCTCTCTGTCGTCAGCCCTTCTTCTATCGCATCCTGAACTATGGAATTCAATTGTTCCGGGATTTTTATATTTTCATATTCCTCTTTATTAAACTTCATCATAAACCTCCAAATCCAGCTTTAAGAGTTTCAAAGCCTTATACAACCTTGATTTTACTGTGTTGATATTATCTCCTGTAACCTCTGCGATCTTATCAAATGGCATATCTTCAAAAAAACGAAGAAGAACGACTGTTTTCAATTTTGCCGGAAGCCGATCCATAGAATGATACAGATCGACATATTCCTCCTGCTTTCCCGTTCTGTCTGTACTGTCTTCAAGTGAATCATCCTCCTGCAGATAGACAACCTTTTTTTGTCTTCGCAAAGCCATCAGACATTCATTGATCAGTATACGATACGCCCATGTTTCAAAGTATTCCGGACTTTTTACCTGGCTCCGGTTCTGCAGTATCTTAACGACCGCATCATGAACCGCATCTAAAGCATCCTGTTCATTCTTCATATAGCCAAATGCCATCCGATAAAACTTCTCCTGATTATCCTCAATAAATCGTATCACCATAGTTGACCAGATCCCCGTATCTTGCGATTCCTGCTTTTTATAATCGGCACGTTCATTCTGATATTTCGTTTTTCTTAAAATACTACGCTCATTCACGTTCTGTTCCCTCTGTTAATATTTTTATTTATCCAGTGTATGTTCCTCCAGATATGTGAGCCATTTTTCACAATATTTCTTGTTCAGATGAATTCCATCTGTGGCCGCATCATCCGGCAGAACTCCATCTGTTGATACCGCTTCCTGCACATTCACAAATGTAGCACCTTCATCCGCTGCAAGCTGCTCTAATCGTTTATTATATTCCGCGATCTTATCATTTCTGACATATCCGCCGGAATCCGATACTGCTTTACTTACCGGAAGTACCGACTGAATAAATATCTTTGCAGATGGATTTTGTGCCTTAATATCATCAATGATCTGCTTGTAATCTGAGATAAATATATCATTACTGATCCAGCCTGTCTCATTGATTCCAAACATTAAATATACACGATTATATCTTGTTCTGGCAAGTGCCTCCATTACCGATCGGTCTTCATCGTCCTGATGGATTACTTTTGCAGTATATGCGCTTGCAACAGTTAATCCCTTGTGTACATATGCGGTTGTCTGTATACCGGTTTGTAACACGAAGCCTTCCGTTCTGGAATCTCCGACAAATACCGCATCCGAAAACTCATTTGATTTGTCATTGCTCTTTAAATCCATGTTTTTTATTGATTCTGTTGTAGTATCATCGCCCTGACCTGTCAGCAATGTCTCTTTCACATTACCGGTTCCGGAACTCTCTGTCGTACTTGCCTCTGTTGTACTTGCCTCTGTTGTCACAGGCTCTTGCGTTGATCCTTCTACAATCGGTCTGTCTTTCGCCATATGTATGAACCGAATACTGATGCAGAACGCAAACAGAAGCATTGCTGCTGCCGTTCCACGCATAAATATCTGCTGTCTTCTTCTCCTTCTCTTTCTCTTTTGCTGCATTAAGAACATCTTTCTTCTTTTTTGTAATCTGACTCTATTCCTATTCTGACGCATTATCCGTTCCTCCTTATCTATCTCAAAAGTATTTCTTACTTTGTTTTCTATTATTTAGATGTTTAAGGATGAGAAAAAGTTGACACAAATTTATATTTTTTGAAAAAATTTTGATTTGACGAAATTTTAATCTGAAGTTCCTTGCTTTATACAATAAGACTTTCCATAAAGCAAAAAAACATCCGATCGGTTAACGACATATTCATATCTGTTATCCGATTAGATGTTTTTTGTTTATCTGTTATTTTTATTTATCTGTTATTTTTATTATGCTTCTTCCCTTGCTTCCGGATCAAAATGCTCCCTGACCAGCTTCACAACTACACCGGAAAGCAAGAATACTGCGATCAGGTTTGGTATCGCCATCAGACCATTGAAGGTCTCTGCAATGCTCCAGAGCAATCCAAGATCTAAGGTTGCACCAACGATAGCAACCAGTGAATAAACAAACATAAACGGCTTATTTACCTTTGTTCCGAATAAAAACTCAATACACCTTGCACCATATAATCCCCAACCAATAATAGTTGAAAATGCGAAACAGCACATTGCTACAGCTGTAAAAAGTGATACCCAGTTGCCATATGTAGCAGTAAACCCACTGATCGTAAGCTCAGCGCCCGCTGCCTGTCCATATGTGATCGGCACTTCGCTGCAAAGTATAACCAATGCAGTCAGGGTACAGATAACTATAGTATCTACGAATACTTCAAAGATTCCAAAGAATCCCTGTTTTACCGGTTTTCTTGTATCTGCACATGCATGTGCGATCGAACCTGTACCAAGCCCTGCCTCATTTGAAAAGATACCTCTTGATACACCCTTCTTCATGCTCATGAAAAAGCTTCCAACAACACCACCGGTTACTGACGCCGGTGAAAATGCGCCTTCCACAATCTCTTTAAATACTGCCGGCACATGATTGATATTTAAAATTACGACTCCAAGCGCAAGCACCACATAGAACAGCGCCATAAATGGTACCAGCTTCTCTGTTACCTGTCCGATTCTCTTAATCCCGCCAAGCAGGATCAATGCAAGCAGGACTGCGAGCACAATACCGATGACCAGATTTATGGTTGACGCGGCATCCTTTGAAATAATTCCATAATTAAATAATGCAGAATCGATCGCTGTCGTGATCGTGTTTACCTGTGTGGCATTTCCTGTACCGAATACTGTGATCACACCAAATGCCGCAAACAAATATGCAAGCCAGTGCCAATGCTTCTTCAGGCCATTCTTGATGTAATACATCGGTCCGCCGACAAATTCGCCCTTATCATTCTTCTCCCGGAAATGAACGGCGAGTGTTACTTCTGAAAACTTTGTACACATACCAAGAAGTGCGGATATCCACATCCAGAAGACGGCGCCCGGTCCACCGATAGCGATCGCTCCGGCAACGCCTGCTATATTTCCTGTACCGACCGTAGCCGCAAGCGCAGTACACACCGCCTGAAACGGTGTCATGGCTCCATCGGCAGCCTGTTTCTTTCGAAACATTCGCCCGATCGTAACTTTCATCGCATATGGGAATTTCCGGATCTGCAGAAACCGGGTTCGGAAGCTTAACACCAGACCGACACCAATAATACAGATCATGGCAGGGACACCCCATATAAAGTTATTGACTACATTGTTGATTGATTCAATTGTTTCTAACATATTTTACTACTAATTTCCTTTACTATAATCTGGCAAGTTTTTCGAATTCAGGTCGTACGCTCTTAAATATGTCCATACGTTTCGGTGAAAATATTCGGAACCTAAACCTCTTCACGTCCGGTTTTTGCACGAATAAGCATTAGAACTACAAATAACAGCACGATACAAACCGGAAGCGCAAGCCATGAAAGTGCGGCAAGCTTCGCAGCCTGAAGAATTCCGATCAGCAGATATCCAACCATACATACTGCAGCTACAACAATTGCATATGGAAGCTGTGTAGATACATGGTTTACATGCTCACAATGTCCTCCGGCAGATGCCATGATCGTTGTATCTGAGATTGGGGAGCAGTGGTCACCACATACCGCACCTGCAAGACAGGATGCGATAGAGATTACCATCATCTGTCCGGATGGGAATACGCCGATCACGATCGGGATCAGAATACTGAAGGTTCCCCATGACGTTCCGGTGGCAAATGCAAGTAAGGCTGCAACAATGAATATGATCATCGGCAGGAAGCCCTGCATGGAACCGGCAGAACTGGATACCAGATCAGCTACATATACCTTTGCGCCAAGGAGATTCGTCATACCTGAAAGTGTCCACGCCATTGTAAGGATCAGGATCGGTGCGATCATTGATTTGAAACCTTCCGGTATACATTCCGTAAATTCCCGGAAGGATAAGGTATCACGCAGCATGAAATAAATAAACGTAAATACCAGTGTAACAGCACCACCAAGCACCAGGCCAACCGATGCGGATGAATTTGCGAATGCATCTACAAATGATGTTCCGCTGAAGAAACCACCTGTATATACCATTGCAATGATACAGCTTATGATCAGCACAACAACCGGCAGAATCAGATCCAGCACATGTGCATTTTCTTTTAAAATTTCTTCTTCATTATCTTCATATGGTCTTCCCGGAGTTGTGAACAGATCCCCCGCGATCGCATTCATTTCATGTCTCTTCATCGGACCGAAATCAACACGAAGAATGGTTACTCCAAGTACCATGACTAACGTAAGAAGCGCATACAGATTATATGGAATTGTCTGGATAAATACTGCAAATCCGTTAATTCCAGCATCTTCCGGTACGGATGATGTAACAGCTGCAGCCCATGAACTGATCGGTGCTATGATACACACCGGTGCTGCTGTAGCATCAATAATATAAGATAATTTGGCTCTTGATACTTTATGACGATCTGTTACGGGACGAAGGACACTTCCTACAGTCAGACAATTAAAATAATCGTCTACAAAGATCAGGATTCCAAGAACCATAACGGATAATTGTGCACCAATCCTTGTCTTAATGTGTTTTGATGCCCATTTTCCAAATGCCGCAGAGCCTCCTGCTTTATTTAACAGGGATACCAGAATACCAAGCATAACAAGGAATACCAGAATACCCGTATTTCCTGAATCTGAAAGCTTCGCGATCATACCGCCGTTTTCATTAAACAGCATGGTATTGATACCTAACTCCAGATTGAAATTTGAATATAATAATCCACCTGTGATAATACCTGCAAGCAATGAGGTATAAACCTCCTTTGTGATCAGTGCCAGACCGATCGCAATAACCGGTGGAAGCAGAGATAATATCGTTGCATAGGTCTTACATTGATAATTCTCCGGATCTGCGATCTCCCCCGGTGTTTTACCGGTTACCACCATGAGTGCGATTATGATCGCAATGAATATAAGCATCGCAATCTGTTTTCTTTTGATCTTCAATTTCTCTCCTCCAAAATTTTCTTTTGTTTTTTATGCCCTATGATAAGCATTCTGCTACATTCGTTTCCATAAAGGCACACTACTTTTCCAGTATAAAGTGCTATCCCTGAGAAATCAAGTTTTACCTGACATTTTAAAAGGGTATTTTCGGAATTTGTTCCAAAAATACCCTGGTTTCTTATTTTATATCAGTATTGTACCTCTTATAAATCAATTACTTTTAGAAATCAACCTCTGAATCATAATAACAGCACTTTAAGAGTTTCTCCATCTCTTCCTGACTCGGCTGTCTTGGATTTGATCCTGTACATGCATCCAATATTGCATTTGCTGCGATCTCAGGCAACCGCTCTAAGAATACATTCTCAGGTACAAAGCCCTGCTCTGCCGGATAGCTGTCAGCACCATAATGTTTGATACAGTGTGGGATATTCAGATCATCGTTCATCTTACGCAGATAGTTGATCAGAAGTGTTACCTTCTCATCTAATGTATCACCGCCAAGTCCCATAAAGTCTGCGATCACTCCATATCTTTCTTTTGCAGTTTCATCCTTTGCATTAAATGCGATGACCTTCGGCAGATACATTGCATTTGCCGCACCGTGAATGATGTGTGCACCATAATCCGCAAATGCTGCACCTGTTTTATGTGCCATAGAATGAACAATACCCAGAAGCGCATTTGAGAATGCCATACCTGCAAGGCACTGAGCGTTGTGCATTGCGTCACGTTTTTCCATATCTCCGTTATAAGAACCAACCAGATCATTCTGGATCATCTTTATAGCATGTAATGCAAGCGGATCTGTGAAATCACAGTTTGCGGTTGATACATATGCCTCGATCGCATGTGTCATTGCATCCATACCGGTATGAGCAACTAACTTCTGCGGCATCGTCTCTGCCAGCTCAGGATCAACGATCGCTACATCCGGTGTGATCTCAAAATCAGCGATCGGATATTTGATGCCCTTCTGATAATCCGTGATAATTGAAAAGGCCGTTACTTCAGTTGCAGTTCCTGAAGTAGATGAAATTGCACAGAAATGAGCTTTTTTACGAAGGGAAGGAATACCAAATACCTTACACATATCTTCAAATGTAATGTCCGGATATTCATATTTGATCCACATTGCCTTTGCCGCATCGATCGGAGAACCTCCGCCGATTGCTACAATCCAGTCCGGTTCAAACTCCAGCATGGCAGCAGCACCCTTCATAACTGTTTCAACAGACGGATCCGGTTCAATGCCTTCAAATAACTGAACTTCCATTCCTGCCTCTTTCAGATTCTTTTCTACTTTATCCAGAAATCCAAAGCGTTTCATAGAGCCACCGCCAACACAGATCATCGCCCTTTTTCCTTTAAAAGTTTTTAATGCATCTAATGCATCCTTTCCATGATAAATATCTCTAGGTAACGTAAATCTTGCCATCTTTCCATCCTCCTATTACTCTATCTTATTGGTACGACTAAGGAGCCGTAAACGGCTCTTGCCTATAAAAAACAAAAAGTAGTGTACTACTACACTACTTTCTGATTATATCACAATTCTTTTCATTTCTCATTATATTTTTGTGAAATTTAAACAACTGTTTTTGTGAAAAATTAATTTTTCTAAACTTTTTATACAAAAAATGGCATTTTTCTAATGTTGAGCTACTTTCCTGCAAGAATCAGCTGAAGCAGGCTCTTATCCAACATTAATGCACGGTTCCAGGGATTCAGAATAATGCCCTCTATATCGTCCGTCATTAAAGCTGCCTCAAAGAGATGGCTGATATCTGCCATAAAGGTCGACATTACGGTTTCACCGCCCTTTATCTCCTCATCAAAGCTGGTAAATGCCATCCACCAGTACCGCTCATCCTCGGTCTGGATCGCCTGGATCTGCAAACTGCTCTCTGCACCCACCGGTGGTATAACAGCAACAATGAACTGTCCATTTGCTCTCGCACGCCGTCTTATCACTGTAAGCGTATGCGCAAGTATTTCTTCTGTCGGTTCCTGCTGTAAAGCAAGGATTGCTTCTTCGATTGTCTCATTTCCCTGTAAACCTTCATCTACAGGCATCTGATCTTCATATTTTTTTGTATCCATATACCGTCTTATCTCCCAAATATCTTCTCATATTTTATCTTGAAAATCTTCTTTATAACAGTCCCTGAATCAAAATGATCAGAATCAGTACCGGAAGCACAAACTGAAAGTATGGTTTGAGTTTTCTGGACACCTTGAGTCCGGAACCAGTGTTCGCTTCTTCCATATAATTATCAAAGCCCCAGCCCCATTTCGTAACACAGAACAACAGATAGATCAGCGAACCGAGTGGGAGCAGAAGATTACTTACCAGGAAGTCCTCACTATCTAATACATCTCTGCCACCGATCAGGTGCAAATCACTCCACACGTTGTATCCCAGAACACAAGGAAGACTTGCGATCAGAATAATAATGCAATTGATGATGGCTGTTTTATTCCTGCTCCATCCGAACATATCCATTGCAAAAGACATAATATTTTCAAATACTGCAATTACAGTTGAAAAGCTTGCAAATGTCATAAACAGAAAGAACAGAGAACCCCAGATTCTTCCGCCTGCCATATTTACAAATACATTCGGCAGCGTTACAAATATCAGCTTTGGTCCTGAAGTAACCTCTACGCCATAACTGAAACATGCCGGAAAAATGATCAATCCTGACATAACAGCAACAAATGTATCCAGGGCACAGATTCGCACACCTTCGCCTGCCAATGCATGATCCTTGCTCATATAACTTCCGAAGATCTCCATCGCAGCAACACCAAGACTCAGAGTGAAGAATGCCTGATTCATAGCCGCCGATATTACATTTCCTATCCCGACTTTCTCAACCGTTGACAGATTTGGGATCAGGTAGAACCGTAAACCTTCGCCGGCTCCTGATAAAGTAATACTGTGAACTGCCAGTACCACGATCAGCACCAACAGTGCTGTCATCATGATCTTACTGATCCGTTCCAGACCATTCTGAAGCCCACGGCTGCATACGATAAATCCGACAATAACCGTCAGGATCATCCAGAAGCCCATCTGCTTTGGATCGGCAAGCAGATCCGAGAATACCGATCCGGTCGCATCCGCATCCATGCCTGCCTGAAATTCGCCTGTTACAAATTTATAAAAATACGATACCATCCAACCGGATACGGTTGTATAGTACATCATCAGCACATAACATCCAAGGATGGCAAACCATCCATGGATATGCCATTTACTCTTTGGTTTCTCAAGCTCCTTATATGCAAGAACCGCACTCTTCCTGCTTCCTCGTCCGACTGCAAGCTCCATGGTCAGAACCGGAAGTCCCATTGCCACAAGGAACAGCAGATAGAACAGTACAAAGATACCACCGCCATTTTCTCCTACTACATATGGGAATCTCCATACATTTCCAATTCCAATCGCACATCCCGCACTTACTAATAAAAAGCCTAAACGGGATTTAAATGATTCTCGTTTCATATTTTCTACTTTTTCTCCTGTATTTCTTGCTTCTCTATGCCGATGCCTTAAGCATCCGATCTCGCATAAGAATTCTTCATCTGATTACTCAGTTCATATAAGACTTTGGAAAGCGTCTTACCGGTCTCTTTCCTGAGAATATCTGCCATTTCCTGATTGGCCTGCTCTCGAAGCGCACTTCGTTTACCGGCATCCGGTTCTTTTTCTATCTGCTCATCGTATCGGTTGATCACCTCATGCCCTTTCGCAAGCATGGTTTCCTGATACCGTTCGATATGGAACAGAGACTTGCTGTAAGAGGCATCTGCCATCGCTGCGATCATCCGGCTGTTCCAGTAGAAATTATCGGTAGATACATCAGCGGTCGTGTTCGCCAGATATTCCGGTGTTGTGTCCACATTTGCATAAAATGGCACCATGACATTAAACGCATTTGAAGCAAATGCCACCCACTCGATCACACGGCTGTCCTCTGCTCCGTATGGTCGCATCTGGATCGCAGACATGAAATCAGTCCGGTTAATGCCGATGGAACGATATGCACCTGCCATCTTCTTATCTCCATATGGGAGATATGGATCATATGGTGTTCCCTGATAATGAGAGGACAACACATATTTGACATCCTCCATCGTCACCTTATGCTCCGGAATCAGGCTCCATGGAATGTCGTCCGATACCGGTGTGTAATCTGCATTTTCACCATCCCAGCGGTAGGTCTTCGGATTCAGATACCGCTCCATAAACCATGCTCTTGGCGTATTGTAGACATGATCCGAATCATCATGACTGCCAAATATCTCTCTTGGGTTAATAAATCTGGCATATGGAACTTCTGCATCCTGTGTCTTACGTTCTGCACTTCTTCTAATAGTCAGATCCAGATGATTCTTCTCGATAAATTCCGCCAGATCTTTTGAGCACATATGTGCGTTCTGATCCGTTAATGCATCCTTCATATCAAATATATCCATGCCGAACTGATTCGGCATCACAACATAGACATCATCCGGCACTTTTTTCGCGATCCAGTGATGTCCTCCGATCGTCTCCATCCACCAGATCTCATCCTGATCCTGAAATGCGATTCCATTCATCTCGTAGGTTCCATACGTTTCAAGCAGACTGCCAAGACGTTCTACACCTGCTCTCGCACTTCTTATATATGGGAGTACCAGACAGACGATATCTTCTTCTCCGATTCCGCCCGGTATTTCTTCGTTTCCGTTCTCTGCCGGCTGATACTCGACCAGAGGATCTGCGCCGAGCACTCTCGGATTTGATGTAATGGTTTCGGTTGCCGTCATTGCAACGTGCGCTGCATTTACACCGCTTGCCGCCCAGATGCCCTCACCATCGACTGCATTGGGCATCGATGTATAGCGCATCGCTTCTTCCGGAAGCGGAATTTCCAGATGTGCCAAAACCGAACGGTAGATCTTCGGCTGTTCTTCGGGTTCTATGACTACAAATTTCTTCGGCATATAATGACCGGATCCTGAATCATCGTTTCTGGCAATGATCGTTGATCCATCATAGGATGCCTTCTTTCCAACTAATATCGTTGTACATGCCATCAGGCTTCACTCCTTTTTCAATCACAACTGCTATATAGATTTATTTTAACAACTGCTCCTTTAACACCTTGATCACGCCCTGATTGCGCATCGTATCTGCTACATGGGCTGCTGCCTGCTTTACCTCATCTCTGGCACTTCCGATCGCATAGCTTTCCTTTGCACAGGCAAGCATACCAAGGTCATTGATATTATCACCGAATACCATAACTTCATCCGGTTTAATCTCATATTTATCAAGCAGAAACTGTAATGCACTTCCCTTGTTGATCGATGGTTCCGAACAGTCTACCCAGTAAACTCCGGCAGGTGCCAACAGAACGGTATCCTTCCATTTGTCATAAAACCAGTCTTTTACGATCCGCTCTGCATCCTCCGGGTGAAATATCGAGATCTTCACGATATCATCATCAATATCGGTAAGATCCGGCACTGCCTTGATCTCATAGCGGTATGCTTCCCGCATCCAGTTATACAGTCGTCCATCCTCGCTTCCAACATAGGCATAATCCCTTCCACAGAGCATCAGCTCTACATCCGGCAGCTTCTCTGCATCCTCCACGATCGCACGGATCAGGTCTTTCTCCATCGGACGTTTGAGCCATGTTTCACCCTTACCTCCTCTGACAAATCCGCCATTATCCGGGATATACAATATCCGGTCTGCAACCGGCGCAAATAACTTCTTAAGGCTCGCATACTGTCTGCCGCTTGCTGCCACAAAGGTAATACCCTTTTCTTTCAGTTTCTTTATCACATCATAGATCTCAGGATTGATCTCAAATGTTCCGTCCGGAACAAGAGTTCCATCCACGTCACTTGCAACTAATTTTATCATTTCTACTTATGCTCCATTTTCATTTAACTAAAAACAGCCGTCCGGTAACATTCCTACAGGAATAAATGTCTTACGCCTTCCGCATCAAATGTCACCTGTGGTACATGATCTACCTCGATCCGGTAAAGTGCATTTGCTGCCAGATGCTCGGCTGCCTGCTCCAGATCACGGATACCGGAGGTATTCTTGAATTCTTCAATGACCGCATCCAGACCATCCTCTGTGATGATACATTCATTCTCTTTCAGACCGATCCGCTTCAATACCTTTGGCAATGCAAATTTACTGAAAATAATCTTCTTTTCTTCAAAGGTATAATCCGGTATGTCGATAACCGCAAAACGTGACATCAATGGCGCACTGATATCTTCTTTATTATTTGCCGTTGCGATCGGATATACGCCAACGGTCGGGATCATACACTCCATATAGTTATCTGTAAATCCAAGGTTATCAAGCAAAGTCAGAAGTACATCCGCAGGATTTCCATTTCCCTTTCCTGATGCAGCCTTATCAAGCTCATTGATAATAAATACCAGATTGGATTCTCCTGCGATCGAGAATGCTTCCATGATGATACCCGGCTTTGCATTTGCATAGATTCTGGAACTTCCTGTAAGCTGCTCCGGATCATTGATCGAACTCATATCAAGGGTTGTCCATGGCAATTTCAGAATTCGGGCAACCGCATACGCGATCTGTGATTTTCCGGTACCGGCAGGTCCGACCAACAAAAGTCCATAAGCAGGAAGGGTATGAGTTCGGTTGATCTGGATAACCGTCTCCATGATCCTCTGCTTTACACGTTCCATTCCATATAATTCTTCATCCAGGATCCGTCTTGCTTCAACCGGATCGATTGCTTCAAAATAATTGCTCTTCCACTGAATATTCATCATGATCGAGAGTGCTCTCTGTGCATGACGGCGCTCCTCCGGTGACACCTCGTTGGATCTGGCAACCGCAAGATTTCGTCTTGCCCAGAGACGGATATTATCCGGCATCGTTCTGCCCGCACATGTCATAAAATCGGAAATGCTCTGAAGACTGGTCAGCTTCATATCGTCGCCTTCCTCGTCTGCATCGTCATCCTCCTCGACTTCCTCTGATGCTGTACTTGCAAGCAGTCGTTCGATCATAAACTGTAAGAATCCATCTGCCGCAGATAACTTGGTTCCGCCACCAAATGCTGTCTCACGGATTCTGTATACTGCATATCCATCTTCCAGATTTTTACCGGACAGACGTACACTGATATGATTTTCTCCCAACCATTTGATCAGACTGACAAATCTGGAATCAATCTTTAAAATATCTGCTGAAAATGTCTCCCCATTTTCCTTGAATTCAAAAGCAGTACGCTTTGCCGGATTTGTAAAAACGCCCAGCGCATGATGGATCCACTGTCTCTCACTGTTATCTAACACCAGAATCGGCTCCTCCGGTGTCTTTTCCTTTGCATTTGACTGAAATGCCGTATAGGTACAAACCGTATCCTCATTCTTTACCGGTTTATCACTGAAATCAAAAACTGGCATATATAATTTCTCCTTTTATCATTTTTTCTATTCTTCTACACCCGCAAGTGCTGTAATCTTTGCTTTCGCCTGTTAGTATGCATTTATTCTTATAAATGGCATCATTACAGGTCAATGTCAAGTTCTACCGGACAATGATCGGAACCCAACACCTCTGTATGGATCTTTGCATCCACCAGTCTGGATTCCAGAACCTTTGAGGTCAAAAAATAGTCGATCCGCCATCCGGCATTCTTCTCTCTTGCCTTAAAACGGTAAGACCACCAGGAATAAATGCCTTCTGCGTCCGGATTAAAAAAACGAAACGTATCAACAAATCCACTGTCAAGCAGGGTACTGAATTTTTCTCTTTCCTCATCTGTAAATCCGGCGTTCTTACGATTGGTCTTTGGATTTTTCAGATCGATCTCTGTATGTGCCACATTCATATCCCCACATACTACCACCGGCTTTGTCTGTTCCAACTGCTTCAGATACTCTCTGAAATCATCCTCCCACTTCATACGATAGTCCAGTCTGGCAAGCTCATTCTGTGAATTTGGCGTATATACAGTGACCATATAAAAATTATCATATTCGAGTGTGATGACTCGTCCCTCATGGTCGTGTTCTTCTATACCGATTCCATATGCCACTGACAACGGCTCTTTCTTTGCGAAAATAGCAGTTCCGGAATATCCCTTTTTCTCTGCATAATTCCAATATTGATAATAACCCGGAAGCTCCAGTTGAAGCTGTCCTTCCTGCATTTTTGATTCCTGAATACAAAAAATATCTGCATCTGCCTCTTTAAAGAAATCCATAAAATTCTTTCCAACACATGCGCGAATTCCGTTTACATTCCACGATATCATCTTCATTGTAGTGCTTCCTCCTGTCTGATCTATATACATAAAAAGACCATCCGCTACCTCCTGAAAGCTCCGCTCTGCCTACGCAATAGAAAAAAGAGTCATGGGTAATACGGCAAATGCCGCACTTATTTCTAAACGAATGGTCATGTTTATTATACTACATCTGGTTTATCCGTCAAATAAATTCATTGCATTGTCGGTATTTCAGATTACTATATCTATAACCGGTATCAGAATTTATCTGTTCATCGGAATCTCAATATCGAACTTTTCTATATCGATTATCGCATTTCCATCACAGAAAAACGAAATGCCATCTGCTGTCTGCGGCGTATAAATTGTTGTACTCATTGACAACGCTCCGTCATTCACAAACAGTTCTACCGAATTGCGGTCAAGAATAAACCGTAATGTTATCCGTTCTGCTTCCGATTCTACCTCTGCCCGCCTGATGCAGACTACATCCTGGTTCATTCCGGCAAATGTCCGGTCAACTTCGATCTCCCGTTTTCTTCTGTTATATGTAATTCTGGTATAATGCTCTGCATCTTTTGCTACATCAATATAAAACTCCTGAAATTCACCGGATTTTATTGTTACTGTCATATCCAGCGTTCTTCCCTTTATCCCATCAAAGTTCTGCCCGCCTTCTACCTTTTCATTCGAATAGGAAACCGGCCGAACCCGATATTGCTCCAGTTCTTTCACAGGTTTCTGGATGATCCTGCCATCTGACAGATATAATTCTCTTGGGATTGTCATCATGCCCTGCCACTCCTGTCCATCCGGGATAAATGAATTATGCCATGACTGCATCCATGCGATCAGGATTCTCCTTCCATCCGGAAGTTCTGTCGTCTGTGATGCATAAAAATCCAGACCTTTATCAAGTGTATGTGGCTGCCCCATTTGAAACTGCTTTTTTGCATGATCATATGTTCCAACAACATAGATCGCATTATTACCATTATGCAGTTCATTTCCCTGCGCCTGTACATCAGGTGGTGAAAACAACAGCACATCTTTTCCGTCCAACCTGAAATAATCCGGACATTCCCATACGCTTCCTAACCGTTCCATGTGCTCTGCAAATACACCTTCATATTTCCAACAACCTGCCGCTTTCTCAAAGGCTTCTGTCTCCTGTTCGGTAAGCTCTGTTTTTTCCAGATATTGATGTATTTCAGAATTTGAAAATAACGCGATCATTCCTTTATTCTGAGCATCCCGGCTGCAGGTCAGCATATAGTAAATACCATCTTCTTCCCATACCTTCGGATCTCTGAAATCAATATGGCTGAATCCCTCCGGCATCACCGCTCCTGTGAGAACAGGATTGTTCTTCAGCTTCTTATAACCTACACCATCTCCAACTGCCATACACTGATTCTGAAGATTACAGCCACCATTCTTATCTTTACTGACTCCTGTATAAAACAACACATGTCCAAGATTTGTCATAACTGCCGAACCGGAAAAGCATCCTTCCTCATCGTATTCCATATCCGGTGCAAGTGCCGTCGGATACTGCTTCCAACTTATCATATCTTCACTTACCTGATGCCCCCAATGCATCGGTCCCCATACATTGCTATATGGATGATATTGATAAAACAAATGGATTTGTCCCTTATATACTGAAAATCCATTGGGATCATTCATCCAGCCGATCGGTGGTGTTACATGAAATAACGGTCTTTTATCAGCATCAACTTCATATTCTTTTTCATATTTTCTGACTGCTTCTAATGTATGCATATTCTTTCTCCTTATCCAAGCTCCAAGGCTGTCTTTGCAATTGCCTCCGGGATACCCTTTTCCAGTTCACACGTCATCTCATGCCACTGTTCGCCGCCCCACGAAGAAACCGACATGCCGTTATCCTCATATCCCATCTTCCGGTACATGGCAACCTTGGATTCCAAACAGGTAAGGATCAGTCGCTTTCGTCCATTCTGTCTTTCCCTGTTCTTATAACATTCCATCATCTCGGAAGCCAGCCCAATCCTGCGATATTCCGGCAAAACATCAACACCAAGGATCATTACATTTTCTCCGGCAGGATCATACAGATCTGCATTCTGAAAAAATTCATCACGCAAAACCGTTTCATTTGTAGACAGACCATTAATAAATCCGGCAATCTTACCTGTTGCTTTATCTACCGCAACCAGAAACATTTCCGGCACTTTCTCCACACGCAAATGCATCATTTCCGGAGTACAGGCCTCATTCGGAGGAAAACAGATCCGTTCGATCTCTGCTGTTTGCTCTGCTTCATTCTTTTTAATATTTCGGAACTCAAATCTTACTAAATTTTCCTGTGTCACAGTTAAACTCCTTTTTGCTATTTGTTATGAACCCTGTATTATAGATAATATAGGAACTATTATGGGTATTAAAGACATCGATATAAACAAAGACGGGGTTACACTCAGCGATCATATTGAAAATATGAAAGGAAATCAATATATCTTTGGAATCTCCGCATCCTGCGGGATTCCATATTTTTTCCGGAAGACTTTCAGATCTTCTTTTCCACGGATCAACATGACATCTTCAAATGTCCCGTTATGGATATCCTGAAAACCTGCGACCTGTTCACCGGTGCAGATGCTGCATTTGATGACCGGTCGTTTACTCTGACTGTCATATGATGCCTGCTCTTTCTTTTTTCGAAATAATCCCATATTAAACTTCCTTTACATTTCAGGTTTTAATTCGCCAGTTGATATTCTTTTAACTGCTTCCGTCTCACTCTATAGTCCGGGCAATATCGCGCTACCTCTGACCAGAATTCTTTGGAATGATCCATATGCCGTCTATGTGCCAGCTCATGCACTACCACATAGTCAAGTAATTCATCCGGCAGATAATATAACTGATAATTAAAATTCACATTTCCGGCACTGCTGCAGCTTCCCCATCTGGTCTTCTGGTTGCGGATCGTGATGCGCCCAACTGTCACCTGCATAACCGCACAATAATACTTTACCCGATCTGCTATCTTATCCTTGATCTTCTGAATCTCTGCATCTGATAACGCATCCACAGATGGAACCTTAATTTTCGTTCGTGCATCCGCACGCTTTTTTACCTGATCCACCTTCTTTAAGATCCAATCCTGTTGTTTCTCTATAAATGCTTTTAATTCCCGGTCAGATAATCTCGCCGGAATCCTTGCAAGTACCTTTCCATCCGGTCGCACCTCCAGGCCAAGACTTTTTCTCCCGGATCTTATAACCTGTACCCGGATATTTTCATTTGTCACTTTGTCATTCAGTATTATCTCTGTCAGCATATTCATAGCCGTCTATATTCCCATCCGATTATAGACAGTCTTCACCTCATGATTATAAATTATTTCTTTATTACAATGTCAACACACTGTACTCTTCCAGATTCCACACCTTTGTCACAATATCCGAATAGAACTCCGGCTCATGGCAGACTAACAAAACCGAACCGTGATAGTCTTTCAATGCCCGCTTCAATTCGTCCTTTGCATCCACATCCAGATGGTTTGTCGGCTCATCGAGGATCAACAGATTCGTCTCCTGATTGATCAGTTTACACAGGCGTACCTTTGCCTGCTCACCACCGCTTAATACCTTAACCTTACTCTCGATATGCTTGGTTGTCAGTCCGCATTTGGCAAGTGCCGATCGCACCTCATACTGTGAAAATCCCGGAAATTCCTGCCAGATTTCTTCCAGACAAGTATTCTCTGTCCCAGCCATTTCCTGTTCAAAATAGCCTTTATACAGATAATCACCCAGATGCACCGTACCGGATATCGGCTTGATGATTCCAAGCAAACTCTTAAGCAGCGTACTCTTTCCTATACCATTTGTACCAACGATCGCGATCTTTTCTCCACGCTCCATCCGAAGATTGATCGGTTTGGAAAGCGGCGTCTGTTTGTCATATCCGATCACCAGATCCTCAGTTTCAAATAACATCTTGCCCGGTGTTCTCGCTTCCTTGAAATAAAATTCCGGCTTTGGGCGTTCCCTGGCAAGTTCTATCACATCCATCTTGTCCAGCTTCTTCTGTCTGGACATCGCCATATTTCTTGTGGCAACACGCGCTTTATTTCTGGCAACGAAATCCTTCAGCTCGCTGATCTCCTGCTGCTGTTTCCGGTAAGCAGCCTCCTGCTGTGCCTTTCTCGCCTCGTATACTTCCAAGAATTTGTCATAGTTGCCGACATAGCGGTTCAATTCCTGATTCTCCATATGATAGATGATATTTACGACATCATTTAAAAATGGAATATCATGGCTGATCAGGATGAATGCGTTCTCATACTCCTGCAGATACCGCTTCAACCATTCGATATGTTCTGCATCCAGATAATTTGTCGGCTCATCAAGCAACAGAATCTCCGGCTTCTCAAGTAACAGCTTTGCAAGCAAAACCTTGGTACGCTGACCACCGCTCAGATCTGTTACATCATGATCCAGTCCAAGTTCCAGAAGCCCCAGCGCTCTCGCTACCTGTTCCGTCTTGGCATCGATCATATAGAAATCATGATTTGTCAGAAGATCCTGCAGCGTGCCGACTTCCTCCATCATTTCCATGATCTCATCATCCGTTGCATCCGCCATGCTATCATAAATCTGGTTGATCTTCTCCTCCATCTCAAACAGATAAGAAAATGCTGACTTCAGCACAGATTCGATCGTCATTCCCTTTTCCAACACCGCATGCTGATCCAGATAGCCAACACGCACATGCTTGTTCCATTCCACCTTACCTTCATCCGGTGCAAGTGTTCCTGTCACAATATTCATAAAGGTACTTTTACCTTCACCATTTGCTCCAACCAGTCCGATATGTTCACCGGCAAGCAGCCGGAAAGATACATTATTGAAAATGGCTCTGTCTCCAAAACCATGTGTCAAATTTTCTACATTTAAAATCATTCGTCTTACCCTTTTCCGTTTATTTCGTGATAAGGTTACTATACCTTATGGATAGGATTCAGACAAGATAACTTTTTCCCATTCCTTCGATTTTCTTTTTTCACCTCCTGTGCTAGAATGTGATTGCAGATGGTATTCGTGTGAATATCATCTGCAAATACAGCAAGAGGTGATTTTTATGATTCAGATAGATTTGATCACCGGATTCTTAGGCTCCGGTAAAACTACTTTTATAAGGAAATATGCCAGATACCTGATCGATCAGGGCTTAAATATCGGCATTCTTGAAAACGATTTTGGTGCAGTCAATGTCGATGCCATGCTGTTACAGGATATCCTTGGTGATAACTGTACACTAGAAATGGTTGCCGGCGGTTGTGATGCCGACTGTCACCGCAGACGATTCAAAACCAAGCTGATCGCAATGGGAATGTGTGGCTATGACCGCGTTCTGGTAGAGCCATCCGGCATCTTCGATATGGATGAATTCTTCGATGTCCTGCACGAAGATCCGCTTGACCGCTGGTACACGATTGGAAATGTTATTACGATCATTGATGCCACACTGGAGCAAAATCTCTCCGAGGCTTCCCGTTATCTTCTGGCTTCTCAGGTGGCACAGGCCGGCACTGTCTTATACAGTCATTCACAGGAAGTCACACCGGAACAAATAACCTCTACCAAAGATTATGTAAAACGGTCATTTGACATTCTGCACTCTAAGTCCACACCAAAACAGGTCGTTCTGGAAAAAGACTGGAAAGATCTGACCGATGAGGACTATAAAGCAATCCTCTCATCCGGCTATCAAGATGCCAATTATACGAAACTCTGGTTTGACGACAAACAGACCTACGACAGTCTGTACTTCATGAATATGGATTTTACAGAGGATTTCTTAAAAGAAAGCTGCCAGAAAATCCTGCACGATCCAGCCTGTGGTAAGGTCTTCCGGATTAAAGGATTCCAGAAACTCGCTGATGGAAGTTGGATATCCATCAACGTCACCCACCAGAAGACCGAGATTGAGCCGATTCCAAATGGACAGGCGATCCTGATCATCATAGGCGAAGGATTGAATCAGAAAGCTATAGAAGGATATTGGGGAAAATCGAAACCTTGAGTAAATTTTCTCTATATTTTCTCCCCTCTCTGTGGTATTCTCTTATAGGGCACTTCATTTTCTTAAGTGTCTGCCGTATTTTGATTAATTTACGAAGGAGAATTTCAAAAAATGAAACGCATTGGCTTCGACAATGACAAGTACCTGTCCATGCAGTCCGCACACATCAGGGAACGTATCGAACAATTTGGAGATAAACTGTATCTGGAATTTGGCGGCAAATTATTTGACGACTATCATGCCTCCCGCGTACTTCCGGGATTTGCACCTGACAGCAAATTACAGATGCTCTTACAGCTTGCAGATCAGGCAGAAATGATCATCTCGATCAACGCCGCTGATATCGAGCGCAATAAGATCCGTCACGATCTGGGAATCACATACGATCAGGATGTTATCCGTCTGATCGATGTATATAAAAAGAAAGGGCTATATGTCAGCAGCGTGGTCATCACACGATATGCCGGACAGCCATCTGCCGATATTTTCCAGAAGAAACTGGAAGCAATCGGCATCAAGGTCTACCATCACTATTCCATCGAGGGTTATCCGAATAACATTGACTATATCGTAAGTGATGAGGGCTATGGAAAAAATGATTATGTAAAGACAACCCATCCGCTTGTCATTGTTACTGCACCGGGTCCGGGAAGCGGCAAGATGGCGACCTGTCTGTCACAGCTCTACCATGAGAACAAGCGTGGCATCAAGGCCGGCTATGCCAAATTTGAGACTTTCCCAATCTGGAATATCCCACTTAAGCATCCGGTCAATCTGGCTTATGAAGCCGCTACCGCAGACCTAAACGATGTTAATATGATCGATCCTTTCCATCTGGAAGCTTATGGGGAAACAACCGTCAACTACAATCGTGATATCGAGATCTATCCGGTTCTGGCTTCCATGTTCGAAGGGATCTACGGTTACTGTCCATACAAATCCCCGACCGATATGGGGGTAAATATGGCGGGAAACTGCATCATTGACGATGAAGCCTGCAGAGAAGCGTCCAAGCAGGAAATTATCAGACGATATTATCAGTCTCTGAACCGTTTCGTTAAAGACGAAGCGACCAAAGACGAAGTATACAAACAGGAACTTATCATGAAGCAGGCGAAGATCACAGTCAATGATCGTGCTGTTGTTCCGGTTGCAAATAACCTTGCACAGGAAAATGGTTCCGCCGCCGCAGCCTTAGAACTGCCGGACGGAACGATCGTTACCGGTTCCACTTCCGATCTGCTCGGTCCTGCATCTGCTGTATTATTAAATGCAATTAAGGTACTTGGAAATATTGATAAAAATACACATCTGATCTCACGTACCTTTATAGAACCGATCCAGCACTTAAAGACCGGATACCTCGGCAGCAAGAATCCTCGTCTTCATACCGACGAAGTTCTGATCGCATTATCCATGTGCGCTGTCTCCGATCCAAATGCAAAGCATGCATTAGAACAGCTTCCAAAGCTGTCCGGCTGTCAGCTCCATGTATCATCGATCCTGTCCGCAGTCGACATGACAACCTTTAAGAAGCTCGGCATCGAACTTACAAATGAAGCCGTATACGAAGGTGCTACAACACAGGAGAATGCATAAAGAATCATAAAAAAGCCAGATAAACACATTAATAAATGTTTATCTGGCTTTTTGTCCTATAGCTCATATCCTGCTCCGCCAATGGCAAAATCATTACCTTATACATCCGAAATGTGATACCTGCTTTCTAATTCTGAAAAAAATTCTTTGTAATCTCGTCCTTTTCCATCCTGCATGTCCTGATAACTATCCAACACCATATCACGGACATCCTCCTGATTTTTTTTCATATTCCTTATATATTCCGACTGATTTACTGTTGCATAAGCTCCCATAATAATCACTCCTTCAAAATATTCCGTACTATATTTACAAATCAATTTTGTATCTAATATAAACATATTCTTATAAATCATGCACGAAAAAGAAATACTTTATTCTGATAAATTAATGCTCATCTTTTTCCTAAATTGAGCATACCGCAAAAAACTTGTTTGTTCAAGCTAAACAAACAAGTTTTTATAATGCAGCAAACTATTCTTCACCCCTACTTCTTCAGAAAATGCTCCCGGTTCGGGAATTCCTGTCGAAAGGCTTCCAGTGCTGCCTGTTGGAATACCGCAAACTCCTTATCCATATGAAGCATGTGCGGTGTGGCAAATGCGATCGTGCTGATCTGATCTGCGATCTTCTTTGCTACACTTTCATCAGATAACTGCCCCATGCCAAATACGACAGAAGTAAATCCACGTCCGTTCTTGCTGACACCGATCAGCTTCAGGAAAGCATTTTTTATCTCATAGAATACCATCTCCTGCTTCTCGATATCCAGATTGTCATAGCTTCCGAGGAATAAACCTGTCAGAACTTCCGCAGCCTGCTTTCTTTTCTGTGCGCCAAGGCTCATGCCACCACCTTCTGCGATATATTTCATCTGCATCAGATAGCCCACAAATGCATCATTCTTTGGTTTTCGTTTGCCATACCGGGCAATCCAGAGTTTCTCTCGGAATTCATCCAATTCATCCTTCGGATCTCCTGTATGTTCCTTTAGAAATGCCTGTCGTTTCTCAGCATCAATTTCATTATAAAAAGATTCAATCCATATATCCTGCATTTATGCTAACCTCCTGCTACATAGTTATTTTTTCAAAAACTCATCCACATTATTGACATCGACCTTACGGTACTGTGCCATATAATACCGTTCATCCTCAAGTCCTAATACGCTCACATCATTTCCACGGAACAAGGCTACTGCAATCAGTGCAATCTTTCTCGCCTGAGCTTCTCTGTCATTATAGACAGTTCCTTGCATAGTGCCAAGCCGGACAGCTTCCAACGCATCATCTAATCCATCGATACCGAAGATAACCGGATAATCACTCTGCATATATCCGGCATTCTTATAAGCCTCGACTGCACCGAGTGCCATCTCATCATTATTGGAAATAACCATCTCTATCTGATCCCCATATTGACTGATCAACCGGCTCATTCGGTTCTCTGCCTGCGCGCGGTTCCAGTCTGCAAACTGATAGGTCAGTTTCTCAAGCTTCACACCATTTTCAAGAATGGTCTTTACCGAACAGTCTGTCCGGCTGATCGCATCCTGATGTCCGGCTTCACCTTCTAAGAGTACATACTGGATCTTACCATCCTGATCGCGATCCACCTCCGGATGATTCTTTATATATTCCGCAGCAATCTCACCCTGCATCTCGCCGGACTGTGCTGCATCACATCCAACATAATACAGCCTATCCCATTGCAGCAGATCCTCTCTTACCGGCTCTCTGTTAAAGAAAATCACCGGAATATTATTCTGTCTTGCGAGTCTTATAATATTTGACGGAGCAGTCCGATCGACCAGATTTACACAAAGTACATCGCATCCGGCATCGATCATTTCCTCCACCACTTCATCCTGTTCCTGCTGACTGTTATCTCCGCTTCTGACTGATACGATAACCTTCATATCACTTGCTTCTAATGCTTTCAGATCCTCCTTCAATATATCTGTCATTGCGTTGATAAACGGATCATCCGGCGTATATGTAACAACGCCGACCCGCAGAGTTCTGTCTTTCTGATTTTTCCTGCTGTCGCAGGATACCAGAGACATCATAACTGCCAATATGCATATACAGGCTATTATTTTTCTTGTTTTCTTTCTATTCATACGAATATAAAAACCTTTCTGTCTCTTCCGAAAACAGGTCATCCTTATAGATTACCCGTATCGCTTCTTCATGACTTTTTAATGTATATAATGGTCGTCCAAGTTCCTTTGCGATCTCATTTACACTCTCATAACCGATGCTGTACCCATCCGGTACAACAAGGCATTTAATCTTGTTGTAATCAAGCAGAGCAACGGATTTCATGCTTGTACCTACCCCATATATCTCTGCCCCTTTATAATACCCATTTTCAGCATTTTCACCGAGTGTATCAAGAGCTTCTGTATCCATAGCTGCTATATAATCCACCGCTTCCAGGGAATCCACCGCCTTACAGGTATCTTTACCGCTATTCTGATTATACGTCCAGACAATCTCACAGTTATATCCTGCAAGTGCATCGGTAAGTCCTTTTACACGGCTGACACTTGCCTCAGTCTCTTCCCGTCCGACAATCACTCCGACCTTCTTGCCTGCCTGATTATCTGTATCATTTTTTATGATCTGCCTGCCGAGAGTATAGCCGATCTGATAGTTATCCGGCTTTATCGTTACAAATCCGGTCGATTCTGTGTCATCTGCCATATAAGCGTCCTCCGTTATCAGAACAAAGGTCTCTTTCTCCGCCTGCAAAGACGTAAGCATATCTTTTGTATCTGTTCCGGGAGCCGGACAGATGATAAATGCATCCACATCATTTTCAAGCTGTTCATCGATCAGCTCTTTTTCATCATCTGCACTTACGATCTCATCTGTATTACAGATGATCAAATGAATGTTATTTACCTGCGCAGACTGCTTCAGTCCATTAACCAGACCTTCCCATCTGGTATTACCGGAATCCGGAAGAATAACTGCCACACGTTTCTGTGGATTATCTTCCCGAAAGATCCGGTTGATAAATATGCCGGCAATGGCAACCAGGATCAGCTCTGCTATGAGGAAAGTAATTCTATTTCTCTTCATCTGTCACTCTCCCCTTTCTATAATTCTGTGTTTCAAGCTGTTCCCGATTCTCCTCTGTATATGGAATAGCCGGTATGTGGATCACAATCCTTGTACCCTCGTCCGGCTCACTGTAAACCTCCAGACCATATTCATTTCCAAACATCAACTGAATTCTGGAATGAACATTGATCAGACCGACACCGGAACCATGTTTTGGCACTTTGTTATTATCTTTTAATATATTCTCTACAATGTCCTCATTCATTCCCATACCATTATCTTCTACGGAAATATATATATCGTCGCCCTTTTTCTCTCCCCGGATCGTGATTTTGCCGCCGTCATCCTCATCCATATTCCCTACACCATAATAAATGGCATTTTCAAGAATCGGCTGAACGATCAGCTTTACTGTACAGTACTCATTAATCTCTTCATCAATATCAAATTCGATCTGAAAACGGTCCTTATATCGAACTTTTTGAATATTCATATAACTTCTGCTATGTTGGATCTCATCCGATATTCTGATCACCGTTCTGCCCTTTGACAGACTGATACGAAGCAGCTTTGCAAGCTCTGAGATCATAAACACCGCATCCAGGTTCTTCTTTGCTTCTACCATCCATGTGATGGATTCCAGGGTATTGTAGAGGAAATGCGGATTGATCTGGCTCTGCAGCGCATCCATCTCACTCTTTCTTCGTTCCGTCTGTTCCCGTATGATCTCCTGCATCAAAGCTTCGATCTGTTCATAGGATTTCTGAACGGAATATCCCAGATGACGGATCTCGGACGATCCACCGATGTAGATATCTGTCGGACCACCTGCCTCATATGCTTTGACTGATTCATTTAACTTCAGAATCGGCCTGGATATCTTCTTCGAAATAATACGGTTCACCCCTAAAAGCATCATCATAAGAATGATAACCGTTGTAATGATATAATACCGGAACCGGTTGATGCTCGCGATCTGTACACTTTCCGGAACTACACCGACCACCTTCCATCCGGTATAAGCAACACTGTTTACGATCACATTGCTTGTCCTGCCATTGACCGTAAGTTCATATGTCCCATCCTCATAGGTTGCTGCATCCCTATATTCTTCTTTGAAATATCCTCTGTCCATATCGGTTCCGCGCGGATGATAGATCATCTGACCATCACGGTTGCACAGGTAATAATAGATGCCATTTGACGCATCGTTAATCCGTGCCAATGTATCCTCTATCACCGAATATTTCATATCGACCAGAAGGACACCACTTCCCGGCTGCTCACCATCGTTGATATCAACTGAACGGCTGAGAGATACAACCCAGTAATATCGATATGTGCCATCGACAAACAGATTCTGGATATGCGGTATAGAGAAATGAATATTCTCGATATCTGCCTCTGCATCCTGATACCAGTCCTGCTCCGACGGTTCCACAGCATCCTTCTGTACCGTGACCGGTTCTGCAGTAAGAAGATTCCCTTTATCATCATATAGCGCCATACTCTGGATCTTATCGGCATTGATCTCATATAACAGACTGAACTGCCGGTTAAAATCCCGGCTGGAAATATCATATTCCTGAATAATATTATAATTCACCGCATTCGTGATCTGACGCACATTTAACAGATCTGCATCCAGCTTTTCAACAGTATTTTCCACCATATTTTCCGTATTCGTGACCGCAGTCTGCTTAATCGCCATCTTAAAACGATTATACAACAGCAGACCCATGATAACTGTTGTGATGATCGTCAGGGCAGTAAGCACTGTCATAATGATCGACTGAATATCAAAACCTATAAATCTGCCGTGATAAAACCACCCCCGAAGACGTCCGATAATAGAACTTTCATTTTTCTTCTTTTTATTCTTTCTTATATTCTTCAACACGCTTCCCCTTATTTATCCTTTATTTTTTCAGATGCTCCGTTCTGTATTTGGATGGCGAAACCCCAAAACGCTTCTTAAATACATAACTGAAATAATTTGCATCAAGATAACCGACCCGCTCTGCAATCTGATAACTTTTCTCATTCGTTTCGAGAATCAGTTCTGCCGCATGATCCATCCGGTAATCGGTCAGATATGTTACAAATGCTTTTCCTGTCTCTTTTTTAAATACACTGGAAAAATAAGAATTCGATACTCCAAGTGCCGAGCACACTGTATCCAAGGAGAGATTCGGCTCCATATACCTGTCATGCACCAGATTCTGCGCATCTGTAACCATACGTCTCGATGTACTGTTTCTGGCATTTTTCAGCTCCTCACTGATGGCTTTTGCCGAATCGATCATCCACGCGGTTAATGTGCTTTCATCCATCTCCGGTACACGTTCGTATGGATTTCCGACATTACCGCAAAACTCATTAAAATCTATAAAATTATTAGCACAGAATCGATAAAATGCTCCCACCATCTCCATGATCGCAAGGTTATACTGGTTCACGGTCTGCGCATTATTATGAAGCTTCTCCACTTCCTTCCGCACCGACTGTTCAAGTGTCTCCGGTACTCCCAGATGAATAGCCTTGAACAGATCATGCATCTTTGTATCCTCCGGCTGGATCAGGATCTCCTGCTCCTTCGGTGCGATCTCACCAATATTGATCGCACGGCTCGTTCCATATAACACACGATAAGAAACTGCTTCTCTTGCTCCATCATAAGAAGAATTAACGCTGATCAGATTATCACAGACTCTTCCGATTCCTGCAGTCACAACAGCTCCCATAACACGATATGCCCATTTACAGAATCGGTCACAGGCATCTGTAAATGCAACTACCATTTCTTCCGTTTCCAGTTCTATGATCATAAGTGCATTTCCCAGATATGTGAACATATGATTCTTCCATTCCGGTGCTAAACGATCCTTGATCTCATGCTCGACTGACATGGCAAGCAGCAATGGATTCATACCATCCGGAACATGATGCTCCGAGGTATGAAAGATCGCGCAGCAATAATACGGTCCTTTCATATCAATCTGATACGCATTCAAAAACTTCTCGCAATATTCTTCATTTACACGACCCTCGATCAACGAAACAAACAGATTCGTCTGAAGCACCGGAAGGGAATCCTTCAGATAATTCTCAAGCTTTGTTACATTCAGACGCTCTTCTCTCTCCTTATCCAGAGTCTTTTTCAATCGTTTCATACATTCCGTAAGCTCCAGAGCATTGATTGGCTTCAGCATGTATTCCTCTACTTCCAGATGAACAGCTTCCTTCGCATATTCAAACTCATCAAATCCTGTAAAAATGATGATATGGATATTCTGATATTCTTTATTCAATCTCCTGGCAAGCTCCAGTCCATCCATATATGGCATCTTGATATCGGTTATCACGACATCCGGCTGCTGCTTCTCCACGAGCTCCAGTGCTTTCACACCGTTTGTCGCACTTCCAACAACTTCAAATCCTAATATATCCCAATGAATTCTCTGTTCGATCGCATCGATTACTTCCACCTCGTCATCGACGAGTACCACTTTATAATTATCCATATCTCATTCCTCTTCTATTCTTTCTATCTGTTCCTTATTATAACAAATCTACGTTCAGAATGAACCCCAAAATCCCGTTTTACTATATATATCCAAATAAAATAACAGCGTACTCCTGATATTTTAAAAGCCGCTCCGTTCAGTCTGGAGCTTGCATCTGTCAGCCTGACAGAAAGCACATCAAAGACGAACGGAGCGGCTTTTGATTTATATCATTTTTTTGTGAGCGATTATTACATTTCCTTACTTCTTCTGTACATACTTGAGACAGTCAAGAGTTACAGCCGCAAGGATGATGATACCTTCGAAAATGAACTGAAGGTTTGTATCAATACCAAGGATTGTCAGTGAGTATGTTAGTGATGTGAAGATAAGTACACCAGTTACAACACCGGAGATCTTACCGATACCACCTGTAAATGATACACCACCAACTACACAGGCTGCAATGGCATCCATATCCCAGCCCTGTCCATAAGCGGCACTACCGGAACCTACCATTCTGTTACATTCAAGCCATGAACCGAATCCGTAAAGGATACCTGCAAGGATGAATGCGCCAAGTGTTACTTTGAATACTGAGATACCTGAAACTGCTGCTGCTTCCGGGTTTCCACCTACAGCGTACAGATTCTTACCAAATGTTGTCTTGTTCCAGATGAACCATACAACAATGATTGCTACGATCGCCCAAAGAATAATCGATGGGAAGCTGCCAAATGTAGGGATGAACATGCTAGGGATTGAAGAATCAATCGCACCGAATGATACACCCTTTGTTGCGTATGTTACTAAACCAAAGATAATCAGCATGTTCGCCATGGTTGAGATGAATGGATGCATCTTGTACTTCGCCATGAAGAAACCTGCGATACTTGCAAATACTGTTGTAAGAATTATACAGGCTACCAGTGCAAGAATTGCTCTAGGAGCGGCCGAAATATTTGAGAAATCAAAGATATGTCCGAATACGCCACCTGTGTTAGGGCCGTTATGCATGATGATAGTTGCTGTAACCATACCCATACCTACCATACGTCCGATGGAAAGGTCAGTACCTGTAAGTAAGATCAGACCGGCAACACCGAGTGCAAGGAACATTCGAGGAGATGCCTGCTGTAAGATATTCAGGATATTGGTAACGGTTAATAACTGTGTATTCTTAACGATTGGTGTGATAATACAAAGTGCAATGAAGATCAGGATGATTACGATATACAGACCGTTCTTATAAAGGAACTGGGATGTATTAAATGTGTATTTGTAATTCTCGATCTTCTGAGCCTGCTTCTGACCAAATGTGTATTTGGACATCCGTAAGAGGTCGATCAGATGGAACTTATGTGCAAATGCATCATGCTTTTTGTCTTTGATCTCCTGTAATCTGGATTCATGAGACATCTGTGCATCAAATAATCTGTTCTTATATACATATTTTTCATCTTTGATCTCGTCTGCAGCGGACAGCTTGGCAAGTGTCTGTTCGTGTTCTGTCTTGATCGTTGCACGAACCTTCTCATAAGCTTCGTTTTCTGCTGCTTTTTCTGCCTCGCAACTTGCAACTACTTTATCATAATATTTGCTGTTATAATTCTCTGAAAGGTACTTTTCTGCTTCTGCGATCAACTTGGATACCTTATCCTTGTTTGCTGCTTCCACGCTCTTTGCCTTTTCAAGTCCAGTCTTTGCTGCTGCAACTGCTTTTGCTCTCTCATCCTTTGATAAGTTCTTGTCTTCCTTCGCAATTGCGATCTGGTTCTTATAGCTCTGAACCTTGTCAGATCCGTCTACACGGAGTGCATCGATCTGTGACTGTATTTTTCCTACATATTCATCAATCGGCTTCAAAAGCGCTGCTTCTGCATCGGCCGAAAGGATCTTACTTTTATCTGCCATAACCAAAACTCCTCTCTATTACAAATATTTCGCACTAAGTCTTAATAATTCTTCCTGGTTGGTCTCTTTTGTATTTACGATTCCTGCAAGATGACCGTTCGACATAACACCGATACGGTTTGTGATACCAAGGATCTCAGGCATCTCTGAGGATACAACGATGATCGTTTTCCCCTGCTTTGCCATATTGATGATCAGTTCATAGATCTCGTACTTGGCACCTACATCGATACCTCTTGTAGGATCATCCATCATAAATACATTAGGAGAACGCTCCAGCCATTTACCGAAGATAACCTTCTGCTGGTTACCACCGGAGAGGTTTGCGATCATATCATCCGGTCCCATACATTTTGTATGCATGACCTTGATCTCCTCTGCGGTTGCACGAACCATATCGTCATGGCTAAGTGCGATTCCGCTCTTATAGTGATTCATATTTGCAATTGTTGTATTAAATGTGATATCTGCTTTCAGGAAAAGTCCGTTTGCTTTTCTTTCCTCTGTGATCAGGGCAAAACCATGATCCATGGCATCCTTTGGTGATGAGAAGTTCATCATCTTGCCGTTATAAAGTACATTTCCTGCTGCTCTTGTACGCATACCAAATATGGTTTCAAGGAGCTCTGTACGACCTGCACCTACCAGACCATACAGTCCGAAAATCTCACCCTTCTTAACATCAAATGTGATGTTCTGGAGCTTTGGTGCATACTTTGTTGACAGGTTCTGTACGGAGAGAACTGTCTCACCGGGCTCATTGTCTACAGGTGGAAATCTATTGTCAAGAGAACGACCAACCATTGCGGAGATCAGTTCGTTCATGTTTGTGTCCTTACTGTCTTTTGTCATTACCAGACTACCATCTCGAAGAACGGATATCTGGTCACAGATCTCGAAGATCTCATCCATTTTATGTGATATATAAATCAGGGAAATTCCCTGCTCTTTTAACTGTCTCATCATCTTGAACAGCTTTGCAACCTCAGGTGCTGTCAGTGAGGATGTAGGCTCATCAAGTACAATTACTTTTGAGTTGTAAGAAATAGCCTTTGCGATCTCACACATCTGACGCTGTGATACTGACATTTTCTTCATCGGCTGTGTCAGATTTACGGTAATACCGAGCTTTCTGAACAGATCTGAAGCTTCTTTTTTCATTCTTCCCTCATCGATCACACCGAGGGAATTCTTTGGGTAACGTCCCAGGAACAGGTTGTCCACAACGCTTCTTTCAAGACACTGGTTAAGCTCCTGATGAACCATTGCAACTCCGTTTTCAAGGGCATCCTTTGGACCTGAGAAGTTTACTTCTTTACCATCTAATATTATAGTTCCTTCGTCCTTCTGATAGGTTCCGAAGAGACATTTCATCATTGTCGATTTTCCGGCACCGTTCTCACCCATAAGGCCCATGATCGAGCCCGGTTTCACATTCAGGTTGATGTGATCCAGAACCTTGTTTCTACCGAATGACTTGCTCATGCCCTGAATCGATAAGATGTATTTATTCTTATCTTCTGCCATATCTCTACTTCCCTTTCTTAGTAAAAGAAGGGTATCAAATCTTGTATCTGACACCCCTCTGAGTTAAATCATTATTGCCTGCCGATCCGTTATCTTATTTGTTAAGAAGTGTTGTGTATGATGCTGCATTATCTGTCTTAACCATGTTGATCGCAAATGCGTCATATTCGCCCGGGTTACCAAGACGGTTTGTAATGTTAGACTCTGTCTGACCATCACCACCGATGTAATCTACTTTCAGGTTGAGCAGATCATCGTAGTTCTCAAGAAGTGGCTGGTATGTTGAGCTTAAGAAGTTATCTGAAGCGTTGTAGATATCAAGCCATACTTTCTTTGTTGGGCTCTTGCTTGAATCAAGCTGTTTTGAAACCTTGTCATAAACCTTTGTTGAATCTGTGAAATCCTGATAGTTTTCAGCAGTTACTGCTACGTTTAATGCGTAGTATGATCTTTCTTCTTCGCTGTATCTGTAATCTTCACCTTCTGTTAAGCAGTTACCAGCTTCATCTGCTGTGCCAATACCTGTATCAACGTCTACACCATCAAGTGCGTTACGAAGAACTCTGAGTGTTAAGTAAGCCTGAACATCTGCATGCTGTGAAATTGTTCCGCCGTAACCTTCTGCAATAGCTGCTACTGCATCGCTGTTAGCATCGTATCCAAATGTAGGAACCTTGTTATCCTTTGCCCATGCATTGAACATTGACATTCCCATACCATCGTTATTTGAAACAACTACATCAATCTGATCACCGAATGAAGCTGTCCATGTTCCGATAGCGTTTCCTGCTGTTGCTGCATCCCATGTAGCACCTGCTGAGTTCTTCATTTCCTGTGAAGCAAGCTCACGGATTGTATATGTCTTACCATCTACATCAAGCTTTGCATCCTGAACAACTTTTGCTGATCCGTCTACGTTTGTACCTGCAGGTGTTGAATCAACTGCACCATTTGCATCAACTCCTGTGCCAAGTGCTGAACGAACACCACGAGTACGAGCGATTGAGTCATTGTGTCCGATATCACCGATTGCTAAAACGTATCCGATAACGCCATCACCGTTACGGTCGATTGTTGCTGCATTTGCTTTGATATAATCAAGTACCATCTGACCCTGAAGCTCAGCACCCTGGTTAGCATCGAAGCCTACATAATAAGTATCTTTGTTGAAGCTTAATGCTTCCTTATCAAGTTCTCCTGTTGAGCTGTTGGATGGCTGACGGTTGAACCAGCAAAGTGGCTTATCCTTATTTGCAACTCCGCTTGAGCTGCTTCCGCCTGATCCGCCTGATCCACATCCTACCATTGATAATGCAAGTGTTGCTGCTGCAACGACAGCTATAATTTTTTTCTTTCTCATATTTCATTCCTCCTGTTTGTACATTTTGTTTATTTTTCGCTCTGTCTCATTGACTAAATTCATTATAATGTGACAAGCAGGAAGAAAGAATAGAATATTTTTGGATTTATTAGCAATTTTTTTGGATTTATTAATATTTTTATGTTTATTTTGACGAACCAGTCTATATGTTCTGATAATAATTCATATATTATTTTACTTTTCTTTGTAATATAACTGACAATGGCAGTATCCCTCAAACTCCGGATCATTGATCTGATCCCGAAATTCTTTACAGATACATTTATTCTCCGGTATCCTTTCAAGCCTGCACGGACAATATCCATCCTTCCTTTTTAGTCCTTCTTTTACAGCTGCAACTATTTCTGTATTATCATTGAATCGTACTTTTCCCATTATTAATCCTCTATTGATCTGAATTCTCTTGATATTTTCAGTCTATCATGAAGCAGCTCCGCATTCTACAACAGATTTCATTTTTTTGCATCCGCTACATGAAATGTCACTATATGTGCATGAAATATCCGTCGATTTGATCAGAACTATGCTATAATGAACTCAGGTCAATGAGTACGCCTGTACAAATGACGATCAACGACCGGCTTATTATATATTTGTTAAGTCATGATAAGGAGTAGATTTTTTGATACATATAGCGATTTGTGACGACAGTAAACAGGAGCGGCAGATACTGGCAGCGCTTTTCAAACGATATCAGGAGCTTCATGCCACGCCACTTCAGATTCATATATTTCAAAATGGCTTCTCATTACTGGATGCCATCGATCAAGGAAAACAATTTGATATTACGATCCTGGACATTTTAATGCCAGGAGAAAACGGAATTGAGATTGCGAGAAATATCAGAGCTTCCGGAACAGATACCGAGATCATATTCCTGACAAGTTCTCCGGAATATGCGGTAGACAGCTACGAAGTAAAAGCTCAGAACTATCTGTTAAAACCGGTAACCGAAGAAAAATTTTTTGCTTCCATAGATTCCATTCTTGACGAACTGGATGAGAAAGATACCGCAAGCTTCATCATTTATACGACAGAGAAGCAGTACAGCCGGATCCGGGTATCCTCTCTGGTCTATGGTGAGGTCACACACAGAACCATCACCTTACATCTGGCAGATCAGACCATGATCTCTGCCGTAATGACCTTTACGGAATTTCAGGATATTCTGAAAACCTATCCGGACTTTATATATCCACACCGTTCTTATGCGGTAAATATGAATTACATTCAATATGTTACGAAAAGCGATATCATCCTGACAGACGGTCAGAAGATTCCGCTTTCCAGAAATAACTACACGAAGATTTCGGAACAGTTTTTAAATTTTGCCTATACAAACTCTTTTGGGAAATAATAAGGAGACAATGATATGAGTTTTCTCTGCGACAGTATTTATTTTATTACCGTATTCCTCTTTGGTACAGTAGCAAGCGTATGTTTTACCGGTGTTCCTTTTAATCGGAAAAACATACTCACTCTGTCTGTTTTCTGTGCCCTCGACGGAATACTTCAGATCATTTCTTTCGCCGTCTTCGGACAGGAGATTTCCCGAGGGCTGTATCCGGTCGTTGTACATCTTCCGTTGGTGCTTTTTCTCTGGCTGATATACAAATGCTCATGGATCACTTCGATCGTCAGTGTCTTAACTGCCTATATGTGCTGTCAGATCCCTCTCTGGTGCGGACTGGCGGTTCGCTTATTTTCTGACAATAAGATCATCTATACGATCGTTTATGTAGGATGTGCCTTTGTAACCTTTTATTTCCTATACCACTATGAATCAAATCTGGCGCAGCATTTTATGCCAAAAGCAAATAAATCCGTCTATATTCTTGGCATCCTTCCTCTCTGCTACTATCTTTTCGATTATGCCTCTACGATTTATACCAATATGCTTTATACCAGCAACGAATTTGTAGTTCAGTTTATGCCGTCCATTTGCTGCATTTTTTATTTTGTTTTTATCTTTTATTATTATCATAAACTGGAAGAACAGGAACAGGCAGAACGCCTGGCAGAATCTCTTCATATGCAGCTTACACATGCTGCCATTGATCTGAATCATATGCGCACCATGCAGACACAGGCAGCCTCCTACCGTCATGATATGCGCCATCATTTTACTTATTTGCAGGCACTTGCAGGAACCGGGAATCTGGATAAGATTCAGGAATATATACAAACCGCCCAATCCGACTTAGATGCGATCACTCCAAAACGCTTCTGTTCAAACGAGCTGATCAATCTGCTTCTGTCCGCCTATGATACCAAAGCGGAATCAGAGGGCATCTCCCTGCTGGTTCAGGCTTCTATCCCTGCGGAACTCCCTCTGTCCGACACAAAGCTATGTGCGATTCTGTCAAATGCTCTGGAAAATGCGCTCCATGCATCGATCGAAACAGAGGAAAAATTCATACAGGTTCAGCTCGCCGAACGGAATCAGACGCTTCTGATCCAGATCAGCAATCCGTTTATCGGAACGGTTGCTTTTGAAAATGGATTGCCTGTCTCCACACAGGCAGGACATGGATTCGGAACTAAGAATATTGCTGCGATCGCAGACTCCTATCACGGTCAGTTCCAGTTCTTTGCAAAAGACGAGATCTTCACCGTCAGAGTATTACTGCCGCTGGTAGAAACCTGATACTTCTTACTCTGTCCGTCCGAAAAGCTCATATATGATCACATCACGCTATGATCAGCAGCCAGCCATCATTCTCAGCTTCATTTTTCCATTTTACAAACAAATATACAATATAGAAATAGCCATGCAACTATTTTCTTTGTTCATCATTTTCCTTCGAACTGCCTTCATTTGCCTTTGCCATCCGTATGAGTTTTTCAAAGGATTGAGCAAAACGTAAATCATCATCTTCTGTACGTTTTCTCGGTCCTTTCATATGATGCTTGTGACAACTTCGCCTTGCTTTCTTGTTAAGATGCCGTTCCATCAGCATCTGGTCAATATTTTCATTTGTATACCACTTACCGGATTGATGAATGGCATATGCCCCTTTACCAAGTGCCATAGCAGCAACGCCATAATCCTGTGACACTACGATATCCCCTTTATGGCATATGCTGATCAGCTTATAATCTACTGCATCCGCACCGGCACCAACCACTATAACTTCACTGTAATCAGAATACAGCACATGGTTCGTGTCACACAAAAGTGTAGTTGGTATATTATATTTTTCTGCGATCGTCTCAACAATGTCCACTACCGGACACGCATCTGCATCAACAAATATCTGCATTATTATTTCTCCATCTAAATCATCCTTATCAGCCTTCACCCACTTAAGAAAAGCCTTATTCGCAAAATCAAATACGCCTAATAAAATGCACAGAAAGATTACACTATATTTAATCCAATTTTTTTACAAATGCCTTAATCATAAATGCACAGAAATACGGAAACGTATATATATTGTTTACATATCCAACATTAAAATCACCAAGCTTAATTCCGTTTTTTATATCACTGTAATTTTCATTTTTTATCAGCGAAAACAAAGATTTTGATCTGGCGTTGTTTGATTTAACTTCTACCGGCAGCAACTCACTTTTTGATCTGACAAAAAAATCTTCCTCTAAAGTTGAGTTTTCTTTTTTATAGTAAAATAACCCCAATTTCTGTTTAATAAAGGCTTCAGCTACAAAATTTTCATATAACGCACCCTTATAAACACCAAGGTTCTTATTTACACGTAAATCCTCCTGCGCTTCTTCATCAAGTGCAGAAATCAGTAATCCCGTATCCGGATAATACAACTTAAATTTTCCTTCATCTACATTTCCTTTAAGTGGCAGCTCAGGATACCCAAGGCACTGACACTCTATAATAACTCCTGCATCAATTAACCATTCAATGCAACCGGTATATTCCCTTGATCTGGCATTTTTATCTATTTTATTAAACTGAAACTTCTTATTTTCTTTCGCTAACTGAGAGGGCACACTTCTATATACACTTATGATTTTTGCCTGATCCAGCCCTTCTGCATATTTACGAACATCCTCCTCATAATCAAGCCTGATCTGTTCTTGCACAGCAGTCGATCCGGAAAATGTACCTGTTTCTATATACCCTCTGATTACATCCGGCATTCCACCTAATACACAGTAATCCAGAAACAACGCCTTATACACATTTAACTCCGTTTCGTTAAATGGTTTGAGCTCAATCATATGCCTTAAAATGTCATCTATGTGTTCCTGCGTATATCCTTTTGCCCACAAAAATTCTTCAAAGTCCATAGAATACATTTCATAATCCGTTTTGTTTCCAACGCTATTACTATGAATCTTCTTATAATTAATCCCAAGCATAGAACCACTGCAAATAATATCGAACCTTCTGTCTATATTAAATGATTTCAAACATGTGGCTACATCCGGATATTCCTGTATTTCATCAAAAATTATAACTGTCTCCCCTGGAACAAATTTCAAATTTGGATCAACCAAAGAAATATTCTTTATTACCGTGTCTACATCATAGCCATCACTTACAATTGCACGAAATCTTTTATCCAACACAAAATTTATATATACAATATTTGCATAGACATTACCTGCAAAATGTAATATAGACTCTGTTTTTCCAATCTGTCTTGCACCTTTTATGATTAATGGTTTATGCGATATATCTTCTTTCCAATTCAATAAAAAGTCATCTATTTTTCTCTTAAAATACATACTTCCACCTCCTCACAGAATACTATATCACATAATTATAGCTTTTACTAACTTCTTTTTCACATTTTATGAGCGTATATAATTATTAAAATCACATTTTATTATTGTATTCTGCCTGTATCACAAATGGGACCCATTTACTGCTGCGTCCCTGCTCGCTTATTTATTTTTCTCCCTATCCTTTTTTTCTTTGATTTTCTGCAATATTTCTAAATATCTTTCTTGAGATAAGATAGGTTTATCATCCATTAATTTTATTATTTCCTTAAGAACACACGCAAAATCATTAATCTCTGTTGTTTTCCCTTCAAATACCCGTACAAAAACGCCTTCATTCTTTAAAAAGCACACCACTTCTCCATCACCATTAATTTCCCCAATTATAACCAATCCTTCTGGTACATATTCAGAATGGAATTCATTCGGTCCCCAAAATGTTGCTGTATTACCTGCTATACGACATTTTCCTGAAAATCTAAGCCACTCCTTATATGATCCTGGTATTTTCGCTCTGTTTCTCTCCTCCCAATTTATCATCTCTTCTTCCTAATAATATGTGGTATATATGATTATTTTTTTGTTCACCAGCCACATAT